>FWPU01000509.1_pt1 | contig 124703 bp, 109 predicted proteins | sample 2228361 | NCBI WGS metagenome assembly FWPU01 (sample SAMEA103939777, study PRJEB20133) | metagenome | reverse complement strand
TGAGCCGGACAAGTTTCAATCCTCACCCGTCCCGGGGGACGGGTGCAACGCCGTACATTGGCGCAAAATTCGACAAAATCGCCGATTTTGTCGAAAACAAACGGGCGGGGCTCGTGCCCAACCCACCTTCAGCCCCATTCTAACGCACGGCAACCTGCCTGTCAAGTAACCTGGCTTACATCGATCTCCGCGAACCCCACGCTTGAACCGTCGCCAATCGAGGTTCGCAAAATGTCTAGTGTCAGCAAATCACACAATCTGCGGGGATTCGTAGTCCTCGTAGGTGTCTCGCCCGAAGGTTTCCACACAGCCCTCGCGCCCTCCTATCAACCGGTAGATACGCAGGCTGTCCGCCTCGGTGTCCATCGCCTTCAGCAGGCGCGCTTTCATCCGTTCCATTTGCGGGGCGGTCACACTGCATTCGAACACCGATTTCTGCACGCGCTGACCGTACGCCTCGCATATCTTCGCTACACGGCGCAAACGCCTCCGACCGGCAGAATCTTCGGTGTTCACATCGTAGGTCACCACGACGTCGATCCGTGCCATAGCCTCCTCCTTATCGCATCAGATAGGGTTGATAGTGCGGCACGTCCTCGCGGATGGCGCGCGCGAGCAGACGCGCCTGTATGAAAGGCACCAGCCCCAGCGGAATGGGCTGTTTCAGCAGGGGGTGCTCCACTTCTTCCTTCTTGCGCTCTTGATAGGCAGACAGCACCGATCGCCTGCCTTCGTCGTTCAGCAACACCGCCTCCGGAGGGCGCTTCTCGAAGTGCTGGGGCTGAATCTGTTGACGGTTGACCAGCGTCAGTGCCAGACGGTCGACTACCGGACGCAACTCTTCCATCAGGTCCAGCGCCAGTGCGGGCTTGCCTGGGCGCACGGCGTGCAGATACCCCACTTGCGGGTCCAGCCCAGCCGTTTCCAGCGCGCTGATGCAGTCGGTGGTCAACAGGGCATACAGAAACGAGAGCAGGGCGTTCATCGGATCGCGTGGTGGACGACGGTTGCGTCCGTCGAAAGTAAACTGTTGAGTATTGGCGCGTATCATCTGCCCAAAAACGCTGAAGTACACCTGTGATGCCGCGCCTTCCATACCGCGTACCGCGTCCAGATCGCTCGCCTGGGGCAGAGCCGTGATGAGAGTGGCGATGGTGTCGGATGCATTCCTCAAGCTATGACGCACTGCAGACTGATTGGCGTCGCGCTGAGAACGGTTGATCACGAAGCGAAGATTCTGTAACTTGCCCGCCACGAACGCACGTGCCAGCGCCACACAGCGAACGGGGTTATCACTCGTGGCGTATTGCTGACGGCGCAACAGTACGTTACCTGTGGTCTTGCCTTCCAATCGCGCCCGAAACCTTCCCTGCATATCCAGCCATACAACGGTACGTCCATCATCGGCACACCGCGACAGTAGGGCAGGGCTCACCATCACGTTACCCAATAGCACGATGCTCCCCAGATGGTGCAAGGGGATGCTCTTGATCAGCTTGCCATCCTGTTCCACACGGATGGCTTCGTTTTGCAGGTGCAGGTACAGCCCGTCTATGGTGACGTACAGCGTGTTCAACAGCTCCAGTGGCATGGGGTTACACCTCCTGTTCATTCACCGCATACAGGATGCTATCATCGGCGTGGCTGCGCAGGGCGACGATGGCTTCGGGCAGGCAGACTCCGACCACAGAGCAGTTGGGACAGCGATTGTCGTTCACGGGCCTAGGCATGTGCATCGTGGTCAATAGTTCGCGTACCTGTTCGATGGTGTTCAGAGTCATCTGTCGCAGGTTATTGTCGAACGTGACGTTGCGCCGCTTGCGCGAGCCAAAGTAATAGATGGCGCCCTCCGGTACGGGCTTGCCAAACATCTCTTCCAGACACATTGCCTGCGCGCACAGCTGGATGTCGTCGGAGCGCTTGTAACTGCGCTTGCCCGACTTATATTCGACCGGATACGGGGTGCCATCTTCCGAGAACATCACCACGTCGCATTTGCCCTGCAGTCCCAGCGTTTCGCTCCAGATGAGTAGCGCACGCTCAACCCGGTAACCATCGCGCGTGATCCAGCCCGGCTCGTCTACGCCTTCATGCACCGCCTGCCCGCGCAGGGTGTATTCATTGTCCTCATAGGTCTGCTCGAGGAACATGATGGCACACCGCCTCGGGCAATAGGCGTACTGGCTCAGCATCGAGACCAGCACCACGATCTCTTCTGTTGACTGTGGCATGATCACACCTCATCAGCATGTTCTTCGACTGTTGCCCTGCATGGGAACACAGGGGCGGTCGGCTCACCGGAAGGTTCACCCTCTCCTCGCCCCGCGTCGGGCAGAGGTTGGGAGAGGGATGTCTCCATAGCAAGGCTCCCGCCGAGCCGTTGTTTTACCCCTGTGCCAGAGAGAACTCGGGTCCGAGGCAGAACGCGCCTCGTGCCCCATGCGCGCCCCTGCGATACCGGTCGCGGGTCTACGGCATTTCGATCAGCTCCACGCCGTCGGGTACCCTGTCCCGATGGATGACAATCTCATAGTCATCGAATCGGCGCGGACTGGCGATGCCGTCTTTCAGGCGAATGTCCACGATTCGCCCCAGATCCAGCAACTGCCACGCCGGGGCACAGCCCAGCTTCGCCTGCCTCTCCCGTTGTTCGGGGTTGGTGTCTGTGCCCACATGCTTGAAGATGATGAGCTTGCGTGCGCTCATCATGCCCTTGCTGGACGAGCGGTCGTGGTCGAACATGTGCAGTAGCGCCTCCCACAGAAGTTGCAGGTCGTCCTCCGTGAATCCGGTGGCTTCCGCAAAATGGGCGTTCACGAACCCCTTCGCCACATACAGCCCGTAGGGGATTAACTGCTTGCGTCCCATGGTGCGCAGTTTGTCTTCGTCTTGGTGTTCTTCCCAGCGGCGATAGTCCTCGCTCGATTTGGCATCGCGCACCTCTTCCGCCACCGCCATGCGCGTGATCGAGATGTCCAGCGGTAATACCGGATGCAGGGACCGCGCGAAGGAGATCTGAACAGGTCCACGCACCTGCCCGGCGTTCGGTCCCGTGCTCATCACCGCCCCGAAGGTGCGCACATCGTAGAAGTTCCTGCACATCCACCCGCGTGCGGCATTGACTTTGTCGCGCGTGCGCACTTTGGGGTCGTAGCCGCCCGTTTGCTCATGCGCTTCCACAAGGCGCGTATTGAGGTTGGTGGCGTGTTGGATGAAGATGGCGTAGGGCATCCGGTTGCCCTTCGCCGCCTGCACGTAGTTGCGCACTCGTCGCTTCAGGGCGACGTCGCTCACGAGCCCGTGCATGTCCTCCGGGTCGATGCGCGGGGCGTTACCCGCATCGGGGTCGCCGTTCGGGTTGCCGTTCTCGCAGTCGAACACGTACAGGAAATCGTAGCGGTTCTTGATGGTGTTGCTCATTGGTCAGTTTCCTCCTCCTGTCGGTTGTGTTGTGGTGTGCGGCTGTGCGCCATTTGCTGGTAGTAGCCCAGCGCGAAAAGACTCTGTTCCTCCAGCGTGAGGGTGCGTGGCATGGTATCACCGATGGCGGACATGATTTCCGCGATCTGGTTCTCGTACCATACAGCGAGCCCGGGGCTCTCGGCGCGCACTTTGTCGATATGGAACTGAGCCGTGCGCACGATGCGTCCCAGCACCAGCGCCGGGGTGGCGCTTGCGGCCGCGTAGAAGCGCTGGACAACACCCGCGCCCACGTCTCCCAGCGCGCTACGCTGGAGGTTTGCCAGCACCGCCATCAGCCTTCCGCAGTGATAGGCGGGGCTGGGATGGTTGGGGTTGAGGTGAGTTTGCATCGCGGTTCCTCCTTTGCGGATGTGATAGGCTTTGAGTAAACCCATTCGGGCGTGGTTGAATGGTTGATCTTGCACGATGTCCACCTTAACGCGCGCTAACGCTTGCGCCATAGCATCATAGGGTATCGGTTCGCCGGTCAGTGCGCTGCGGAACAGCTTGGTGGCGGTGGGAGCTGGAACGTCCTTCAGATCGCGCACCAATGCTCCCAGCGCGGCGAGGAACTTGGGCGGGTCAGCCGTTCGGTTGCCTTCGCGGTGTACGATAGCAAGGTCATCGAACCACGCGTTGATGTGCGTCACGAGGTCGCTGAAGTCTCCTTCCATCCAGTCACGCACCATGACCCGTCCGCCAGAACCCGCCACAGTCAGCACATAGAATCGGGCATCCGGCGGAACGGGACGCTCTCCGCGATGGAGCGATTCCATCAGCCGCCGCACCTGAGCCTGCGCAGAGGCTTCCTGTTGCTCCTGGCTCTCGCCCAACAGCATCGCGATAGGGTCATCCTCAGCGCAGACTGGGGCACTGTACCAGTGCAACACTTTCTGGTTCACCAGCCTATGGCTCGAACTGGCAATCAGGTCATTGAGCGCGGCTCGGTAGGCGTAGGCCGCATCTTCCGAGACGGCGCAGTTCGCGGACTGCTCCAGCCCGAACGAGGTGAAAGCGTCCTTATCGAAGCCAATGAGCACCGAGCCGGACGCCTGTCCGCCCACGTCTACCAGACCGTTTACTTTGGGGTGCGTCGCCGCTGGGACAGTGGGCGCTCCCGTGGCAAAACAGACCATCTGTGGGGAACTGCCTCCGCCTGATCCCTGAAGCGTTTGCCGGTAATCGTCCCACCATGAGTGCCACCGGTCGCTTTCGACGAGGGTCAGGTTATCCACGCGGATGGTCACCTTGTCGGTAGGCTTTGCACCCCGCGCCTGCAGTTCCTGCTGTATCTGGGCAAGTGTCTGAGGATTTGCCAGCGCCTGAGCTGCTATTTTGCATTCCGGCATGCGTTTGGAGGCCTCATCGAGGAGCCGGATGAAATACTGATGTTTAGCCTGCTTCTTGTGGTCATCCTGCGCACCAAGCAACGCCACGACGTCGCAGGTGTCCACCAGAAAGTGGCTTCGCGTGACGCCCCCGGCAATCAGCTCTCTTTGTTGAAGGTCAGGACAGCGGGCGAACTCCTGACCGGGATTGCGTCTCTGCGAGCTGTCGCCGAGCTCCACGACACTGCTCAGGTTGCCCTGGCTGTCCAGCCAGATGAGCCATTTCACGGTCTTGGGCTTGTAGCCCGGAGTGGTCACAAGCCCTTTGCTTTGGGCGTATTGTACCAGCCGGTCGATCATAGTTCCAACACCTCCCGTTGGTGTAACGAACGAGGTGGCTTGCGCACGTGGGAGCTGCTGAACTCCGGTACCTCCATCACCCCACCCACGATGCGCGCTTCGAACACGGTAACGTAGGGTTGAGCATTGGGTGTGCCGGGGCGCGACAGGTCAAACACGTCGTACAGCATCCACCCCACGTTGAGGTCGATAGGGAAGGGCGGTGGTTCGGTTTCGTCTTCGGGGCAGAGTTCGAAGCTCGCAGGAAACTCCCGACAGCCCAGATACGGCTGGTGGAACGCCTGACCTCGCGACGCGCGTCGCACGAATTGGGCTTCCAGTGCAGGTAGCTCCTGCTCAAAGCCGGGCCAGGGACGGATTTCGGCATGGATGCGGTAGTGAACGTCCTTCAGCGCCATCGTCTGGCGCTGAGTGCGCCCTTTCGCATCGGAGCCGGTAATGTCAGCGTCCGCGTCTGCCAGAATGGGCTGGGGTTCTGCCGTACCTTCTGCCCATTGCAGGATCGTGCGTTCCGAAGGAGCGCGCTCTTTCACCTCGTTGCGTCGCAGGGCGATGTAGCGGAGGGGACTTAGCATCTCCACCTTCACCACCTGCCATCGGAACTTCACCGGTTTGCAGTAGATGGCGTCCAGGATACCGCGCGCGGCGGACGGTGTGATGATGGGGTAACTGAACCGCTCCACCTTCATCTCGGGGCGGGTGAAGCAGGCAAAGTCACCCCACACGCGAATGCGAAAACGGGTTGGTTTCATACAATACACCTCCTGTCAGAGAATCCAAGATTCCGGTGCCTGTTTGGGGTTCAATCCCAGCAGGCGGTCATAATGAGAAGATTCGGTATAGATGAACCAATCTCCGCTGGGCTCTCCGCGGATCGGGATCGGTTCCAGAAACTGCGTAATGGTGTCGCCAGAGCGCGGTCGGTACACGCCGATGACGTGCGGGCGTGCCCTGCGTATCCATTCGGCGGTCAATCCACGCTTTCGAGCCTCTTCCGCTAGCTTCTTGTACTCCGACGGGTCGTACGGCACAAGCACGTTGATAGTGGCATCGGGGATGAGGCGATACAGCTTGGCAACTTCTACGAAATCTCGTGCCTTCAGCGCGTCCTGCAGGTCTTTATTCTGCATCTGCGGGCAGGCGATGTCGTACAGCGTCCGGTAGTAGCCGTCGTACAGCGCGGGGTCCTGCAGGTCGATAGCGGTCGTCCCGGCGAGGTATGCTCGGCTGACGGCAGCAGCCTGACAGTATGCGCCGGGAGGATACTTCTCTTCTTCGGGCGTAAAAACGATGACCTCGCCCTCCTCCAACTTCCCGTTGCGGTTACAGCGTCCTGCCGCCTGAGCAATGCTGTCGAGAGGGGCAAAGGCGCGGTATACTACCGGGAAGTCCACATCTACCCCCGCCTCCACGCACTGGGTAGAAATCAGCAAGCACGGTTCGTCCCGTTTCAGACGCTCGCGCACCTTTTGCAACACCTCCTGCCGGTGAGCGGGACACATGTTGGTGGAGAGGTGAAACACGGGCGCACCGTTGTCCGCCAGAAGTTGAGCAAGCTGGGCGGCGTGGCGTTTGATGTTGACCACGCATAACGCCTGCCCCTTCTGCTGAAGCTGTTCCGCGAGCTCCTGCCACGATAGCGCCTGCTGGTCGGCACGCTTTACGCGCACGCGCTTTGCCATCCCGAACAGTTTAGGCACTTCTCTGACGATTTCACGCGGCTGCCACCCGACGTTTCCGCACACCTGCACGTGGGGATGCAGATGACTGAACGCAGGCTGAGTAGCAGTAGCAAACACGACTGTCGCGCCGTAGCGACTGCACAGACGTGACAACACCTGCAGGGTAGGCACTGCCAGGTGTACCGGCAGGGTCTGCACTTCATCAAACAGGATGACGCTCTTCGCGAGGCGATGCAGTTTGCGGCAGGCGGAGGGCGCGTTCGCGAAGAGCGATTCGAGCATCTGCACGCTGGTTGTGATAACGATAGGAGCATCCCAGTTCTCGCTGAGCAGACGTTCGAGGCGCGACTTCTCGTCCTGCTGGTCGTCGCCTCTGTTCTCCGGCGCGCGCGTGCCGGTCAGGCTGTGGTGTTCGATGATGTAGCCATCGGGAAACCCCTGAAACAGTTCGCGGTACACCTGCGCAGTCTGCTCGATGATACTGAGGTAGGGAATAACCACAACAATCCGCCGCAGACCGTGCGTCAGCGCATGTTTCAGGGCAAATCCCAGCATTGCCAGCGTTTTGCCCGAACCGGTGGGCGCGGTCAAGGTGAATAAACCGGGCGGTTCCGCCCCAGCTTGCAGGCAGGAATCCCATAGCAGGCGACGCATCTCCAGCACGCATGGGGCAACATCCGGACTTCGGCTGAGCTCACCAATCTTCTCCTGCAACCTCTCCAGAGCCTTTTCCGGCTCCAGCGGCGTACCGGCGGGGCGTTCCTGACCGAAGTGGCGAGCCGTGTCCAGAAAGTCCGCATCGACCAGCGCAGAGAACAACATGCGCACGTCCAGCATCTGCAGTGGCGCGTCCACACATTTGTTGTATGCTGACTGAGTGGGCTGGACGGGGTTCAGTCCATCGTCCTGCAGTCTCTGCAGGAGGACCTCCAGACGGCTCTCCGAGAGGGTGAGATTGAGCGGATGGCATTGTGATAGCTTGTTGGGGTCTAACTGCTTAATGGACGCGCTATCCAGTCTCTGCAGTCCGAGGTGGTGTCCCTGTATAGCCATGCACGCGGCAACCGCCTGAAACTGGTGAAAAGCTGCCCACGCGCCCATGCTCCAGTGGTCTATTCCAGACGCCTCCTTGCGCAGGCGCTTCTGGAAGAGTTCACCATACTTGCCGAGGTCATGCAGTAGCCCCGCAAGGTGCGCCTCATCACCTGAACCGAAGGCATCGGCAAACTGCTTGGCGAACTTGGCGACCTGTCGAAGATGTTCGTGGAGTAGCTGCCCCGTACCGCTCTGAGGAGCACTGTGCGCATAGAAAGATGGCATTCTGACCATACCTCCTTATCCCCATCTGTTCAATTGGGCGTATTATATCACGAATATTGTCTGTTTGTCACGAAATGTAATGTAACAACATGACAAAAGTCAGAATAAAGTTGGCAGTTTACTCGACGCGGTGATTCGGCGGGAGAAAAATCCTTCAGCAAACGCGCCTAAAACCTTGCGCTCAGGTCGGCGTCGAGGGTGAAGGCTTTGTAGTTGTAGTTTGCGTACTGGGCGTCGCGGTTGGAGCGCTCCTGCAGACGGATGCTGAGGGTGAACGCGAGGAACCGGTTGATCTCGTACTCATAGCCCAGCGCACTGTCGCGGTCGACACTGCCGAAGAAGCCCTGTACATCTGAGAAACGGTGTTCCAGAAACGCGCTCTGGCGCGGCGCGAAGGGATACTCCAGCCGCACCGAATATGCCAGCATCCGCTGGTCCTGCTTCTGTCCGCTTCCGCCCACGCTGAACAGGCTGGAGGAGAACATGCGCTGTGCCTGCAGATTCAGAATCAGTTTGCGGGTGAGCTCGGTGCGCAGGGTGAAGTAGGCGATGTCGGTCTTCGCGCCGTCGGAGGCGCCCACGTAGTTCACGTTCTGCCGGGTGAAGTTGAACGCCATGCTGGTCTTATCGCTCAGGCGGTAGTTCACCCCGAAGTTTAGACCCTGCATGTCGGTGTTGGTGAGGTTATCGCCCGCGCTCAGCTGTTGCATGAACCCGAAGTCCACCGAGAGGTTGTCGTTGGGCATGAAGTTCACGGTGAGGTTATGCGAGCGGTTCTTCACGCCGATGCTGGAGTAGGTCAACCCGCTGGTGATGGGGTTGTAGTAACCTCCGCTGTAGTTGCCGCCTGCGCCGTAGCCTACGCCCCAGCCGGACTGGTAGCCGCCCGGTCCGATGAACGAGCCGCCCAGATTACCGCCGAGGAAGCTGCCGCTGGTCGACAACGTGCCCGAGTCGCGCACGGCGTACTGATACGTGAGGTTCAGCGATTTCCAGGGAACCCATTTCACACCGATGCTGATGTCCTGCGCGTTGTTGCTGTTGCCGCCGGCGCGTGTGCGTCCCCGCGCCAGCACGCCGTTGATCGCCAGCCGTTCGCTCTGGTTCCAGCTCCAGGTGAGGCGCAGGGTGTCGCTGGCGCTTTCGTAGCTGTTGGTCGTGGGGTTGCCGCCCACGGTGAAAGTGCTGGTACTGCTGGCGCGCGTGCTGAGCAGGTCGAGGCTGAGCGATACCGCGCCGAGCTTGTGGGTAAGGCTGATATTGCGCGTCTGGTTCTCGCTGGAGCCATAGTTGCCCGAATTGTTGCGCTGGTTCAGCCACGACACGCGCACCTGTGGCGCCTTTGGCAGGTTGAGGGTGGCGTCAAACGAGGTGTTGTTCACCGAGGCATTCCCTGTGCGCTGGGAGCCGCTCAGGTAGCTGCCCAGATAGTCGGGCACCTGCATGCGGTCGATACTCAATCGCGCGTTGAACTGCTGACTGCCCACATATTCCAGCGTGTGGCTGTAGCCTCGCTCCTGCCGCCGGAAGCCCACACTCTCCACCGTGACGAAATCGGGATCGATGTCGCGCCACCGCCCGGTATAGCGGATACTGCCGAGGTTCAGGGTGGCGTTGAGCATCTTGCCCTGACCTTCCTGCGTAGTGGTGCCGCGCTCGGCGGAGCTCCGCCCGGCATAGAAGGCGATACTACCCAGCTTGCCCATCTGCCAGTGAACATCATAGCCCACCACCCTGCGCGAGCCGAGCGTGGCGTTACCCGTCAGGCGCGGAATGTAGGTGATGCTGATGATACTCGTAGCGGGGATGGCGCGGTTGAAGTAGATGCGATAGGGAATATCCGGGTCCACGAAGAAGTCGCCCTCTCCTCGCTGAGTGCCCTGCTGTTGGGGAACGCCGTCCACGGTGGCAATCACCGCACTGCCCGGCTCCACGGGATACTGCAGTTCGTAGGGCGACAGCGGATTGCCGTAACCGTAAAACCGCTCGGTTTTGGTGCGCAAGCCAGAGGAGGAGCGCGAATCCTGGCGCAGGCTGATCACGCCCAGGTTCACCGAGCCGAGAGGCGCTTCCACACGCCATCCTGATACGGTACCAGAAGGTTCGTTATAACCTTCCGCCTCAAAACTTACCAGAATCGTCGACGTACGCGGGATGATGATGCCTTCCTTGAAGTTCAGCAGTCCGGTGAAATAGTCGATCTCATAATCGCGTCCGCGCACCATCTCGCGACCGTCCACGCGCACCCGCTCCGAACCGTCCAGTATCTGGCTGGCGTTGAGGTAATAGGGTCCGCCGCTGTCGTTACCGTAGATGACGCTGGTGCGGGCGGTAGCGCGGGTCTGGCTATAGATGCCGCTGATTTTGAGGGGTATCGACGGGCTGATGCGCGTGCTGACGTGAATCCCGCGCAGGGTCTTGTTGAAGGAGACCAGCTCGTTGCCGCCCAGTGCGGCGGTGATGTCGCCCAGATCGACCCGCGTGCCCCCACGCTCATAGTTGATGGAGAACCGTCGATCCTGCGGCGTGCCGAAGGGGGTGTTGGTCAGTCGCCAGTTGAAGTTGAACAGGTCGAACACCTTCGTGCCGATGATGGAGAGCTCGGTGAAATCGGTGACGGGTCTGCCGCCCTGCCCGAAATAGGTGGAGTCACGGTAGGCGTTGCGGTCGCCACTCACCCGCGCGATGTGGAAGCCGATTTTCTTGCTGCCGCTCAGCTGTATCTTGCGGTTGAACTCCTCGGAGAGGGCACGGAAGGGGTCTTTGAGACGAGACGTGCCCTGTACCGGCTTGCGCTGAACGGTGATCGTGGGTTGTTGCGGCTCCTCGCGCGTGGGGGACGGACGATTGGCAGACGGCGCAGGCGTGCTGGTATGATCTGTTGTGGTTTTCTGCGGTTTGTTGCGCAGATATTCTTCAATGGTGCTGGGCTTCACGCGCTTGTTGAACAGAGACGGCTGGAGCGCCTCGCGCACGTCGTCGGCGGAAATCTGAGGCGGTTCGTCCAACGGTGACGCGAGACAGATTCCCGTTGCCAGAACGGACACCAGTGCCAGCCACAGCAGGCGTTGCAACTTCCTCATGTTTCCATCCTCACCCGTCCTGGAGGATTGGTGCAACGTTGCGCTGAGCAAGCTCGCGCTGGCGCACAGCAAAACTCTGTACCTGAACGCGAAGAGCCTCGCGATTCGCCCAGAGTTCCCTTATCTTCCTCTTCAAAGCGTCTTCGCTCAAGTCCTTCACATCCATCACGTACTCTGGAGCCACCTGTCCCCAGAAGGCGCGTACCTTCGGGTCGTAGCTGATTGCCAGCGCAGGGGCACCGGATGAAGCCGCCAGCATAAGCGCGTGGAGGCGCACTCCCACCACCGCCTCGCAACAGGCAAGCACGTCCTGAACCTCTCGCACGCCGGGCGGGGCATCGGGCACCACGGCTCCCGGCACCTCAGAGCCGATCCTTTCCGCAACAGTTGTATCGCGCGACCAGTGCATCGGCAGGAGAAAAGGGCATGTACCCAGCTCCTTTTGTACGTAGTCTGCCACTGTCCGGAACAGCCCGACCACATCCGTCTGCGCCTTTCTCCACTCGCGGGGAGCGAGCCCGATCACCGGAGTACCCTCCGGCACACCCCAGCGGCTCAGCAGTTTCCGTCCGTATTCTGTATCGGCGTCAGGGAGCAAAAACGACAGGTCGGCGCCTTCCTGCACCTTTGGCACGCCCATCGCCCTGAGCATCTGAGCAGATTCCGGATCGCGTACCACCACTGCCTCCGCCTGCCTCGCCGCGCGCGCCGTCCATCTCCGCGCCCATGAACGCCTCAGCGGACCGATTCCCTGACCGACCCACAGCACCCGGCACCCCGCTCGCCTTGCCAGTGCGTGCATTCCAAGATAATAGACGATGGATTGGGCGCTGGTGACATCCTGAAGCAGGCTTCCTCCGCCCAGCGCGAACACCTGACTGCGTCGCAGGGCACGCCATACCGCTCGCAGGTCGGTGCGCGGTATCGCTTCCACTCCGTGTTCGGCGCGAGTCTGCGAAGGGTCTGCACTCAATGCAGTGATCGGCGCATCGTAGCCCGCCTGACGCAGACCGTGCGCGAAACCCGCCAGAACCGCTTCATCGCCCACGTTGCCGAAGCCGTAATACCCGCACACCACGATGCCCTGACGGCTCATCGCGACACCAGCTTCGCTCCCTGACGTATTGCCACATACGCCAGCGTTCCTATTATAGCACCGAGAAGCCAGCCCAGCAAGATACGGGGCAGGGACAGCGCAAGGGGAGTATGAATATGGCACAGCGTGTTGACCACCGACGCCTGACCGATAACGCCCGCCAGAAGAAGCGGAATCCACGATGCTCGTGCTAACCGCACCGCCGACAGCGACAGAGCGAGAAACAGCGCCGGATGCCCCAGCAGAAACTCCTTGGTGCGAGGACGTGCCAGCAGGTAGCGCTCCAGCAGAACCCGCATTTTCATCTCCATGTCGGAGATGCCAACGCCCGGCTCGTTGCCCGTGCGCAACAGCACCAGCGCCAGCACCACCAGCGCGCCCAGCACGCCCACCGCCAGCCCCACCGTCAGCGGGTATCCGCTAATCTGCCTCCAGCGCTGTTGTATCCGCTGGCGGGCGTCTGTGAAGGATGCGGCGTTCACCGTGTCCAGCGCGTAGCCCAGCCCCACCAGCACCACAGGCAGAAGGTGCGCCAGCTTGATGCCAGCGAACTGGTTCGCTTTGATCATGAAGGGAAGCGATGCCAGCAGAGTCACGACATGCAGTCCGCCCGCAAGGCTGAAAGCTGTGAGTGCGCCAAAGGCGAGAAGTGCGTATCCCAGCGGCGTGCGGTGCTGTCTCAGCAGGTTCGTAACCAGAAAGCCGAGCGACGGGAACGCCACTGCCGCCGCCAGTGCACACGCCTTGCGCCCGGTTTCACCTCCAGCCTGCGCGAGGATGGCTCCCAGAGCAAACGCCACCAGCGCCAGCCACGCCGAGTGACGCAGAGCCAGAAGCCTCTCCAGCAACAGCACGCCCGCAACCAGCGCGGAACCGCCGGCAATGAGCCACACCCACGCGGAAACGGCAGGATCGGTGAAAGGGTGAGGGTTGCCGAGGCGATAGCCTGCCTCCTGCAGGGAGGACCGCAGTTCTGCGATGAAACGCGCCGCTCCTTGCACAGGGTCTTCGCCAGCGCCGCTCGGCAGGCGGACGTAGCAGAGACGAATGTTGCGTTCACGCACCGCGCGGGTATAGCGTTCGATCAGTTCGCCGGGCGACAGCGTTGCCATCTCAGCGGTAGTAACGCTGTGAACCCGCACCGTGCGGTCAAGCAAGCGACGGGTGAGAGCCTGGTCCCCTTTCTGCCTGCCGAACTCCACCGAGCCGTAGAGCATTTCGTGCTGACGCATCGTGTCCGCAGTAAGAGATAGCAGTGCGCGAAATCCCAGCACCTCGTCGCCACTGAACACTATCAGCTTTGCTCCCAGCCGGCTTGCGTCGGCGACAGCGCGTTGCACGAGACGGGGCGTGGGCGCGGGGCTGTTTCCCAATCGGGCGACCACAGATAGACCTGCTGAAGAAACCGCTTTCGCCAGTGTGGGGTCAATCCCCACCACCATCTGCTGGAACAGGTGAGGGGACAGAGGAACGGTGAACCCCACCGCACCGCCAGTGTTTGTGTAGGCGTACACGAGTACTCCCGGCTTGGCACGAAGTGTGTCGAGAAGCTTCTTGCGGGAAGGGGTTTGCACCGTTTTCCAGAGGGCTGGATTGGACTGCAGTCGTCCGGCTGACCGATGAACGCGTTCCACCACCTGCACCGACGCCGCCCAAACGATCGGCGCGGGGAACTTCGGATACAGCTCCCACGTCAGCTGACCCGAGCGGAACAGGTCTTCCACCGTCTGCTCGTTCAGGGCGACGCCAGTTGCCCCAGCCTGTTTCATCTGTTGCAGTATTTGTGTCAAACTGATACCGGTATCTGCACTGATCTGCAGTATCTGCTCGCCGTCAAGTGCGATACCGACTCGTCGGTTAAGCGACTCGGCGCGCCAGCGAGCTGTAAATGCGAGCAGAGAAACCAGCGTGCCCGCACACACCAGAAACCAGCCGATACGGTGAACCATTCCGCTCTACTCTTCCTCCGCGCAGTTGCTTCTGCCTTGCCCATTTCGGCAAAGAGGGCACGGAAACCTTGCGCAGGGGGGCGATCAGTAATCCGGAGGCAGGTAGCGGTAGTAGTAAGGACGGCGCAATCGGCGCAGGATGCGGTGTCTGCCCAGCGCGAACACGGTAACGGCACCTGCGACAAAGCCGCCTGCGTGCGCCATGGTTGCAACGCCCGGCTGGAACTGGAACTGCATCAGGAACCACAGCCCCAGCAGGATGAATGCCGGAACCGCCACCACATCGATGATGAAGAAGAAAATCACCAGCACGCGGATACGCGCGGCGGGGAACAACACGAAATACGCTCCCAGCGCCCCGGCGATCGCACCGCTCGCGCCCACAGTGGGAATGTCGGAATAGGCGTTGAGAGCAACGTGAGACAGCGCCGCTGCCACACCCCACATCAGGTACCAGAAGAGAAACTGCAGGTGCCCCAGCGCATCCTCCACGTTGTTGCCGAATATCCACAGGTAGAGCATGTTGCCACCCAGGTGCAGAATACCGGCGTGCAGGAACATGGAAGTGAAGACGGTGAGATAGTGTGGGGTGACAGGCGGTATCTGGTACTCGCACGCGCCGGAGATGGTGCAGGGAATCATCGCGTATTCGAGAAGCGCCTCGGGCGCGCCGAAGCCGATGAGCTTGTCGTAAAGAAACACCAGCACGTTCGCCACAATCAGCCCCACTGTGACGATCGGAAAGGAACGGGTTGGGTTCTCGTCACCGAGCGGTATCACGGTATTGTTCCACCGACTTCGATTTTGGTCAGGTCAAGTATACCCAATTTCTGACGCGATGCCAACAGGGGTTTCGGAATGAACCTTTTCGCGACCTCATGCGTCTAATTATTTGAAACGTTTAAGCCTTACTGCTACCGTACTAGCAAGAGGGACCACGAGCAGCATCAATTGAAGAGTGTGGGGGCGTGCTTCCTGCACGCCCCGTTTTTTCTAAGATGTGCGTATTCCTTGCGATGCACGACGGAGCATCCACGTCCACACGCCCCACGTGCCGGCAACGCCGATGCCCATCCAGAGTGCGAAGCGCCAGACAGTGTACCACCATCCATTCTGTCGCTCGCGCTGAAGCTGGCGTTCTGCCTCCTGCAGACTGCGTGTCGCCTGCGGGTCGAAGCGAGGTTGCGTTGCCTGCACCAGCGGAGTGGGGTCGGCGTCACCTTGCGAGGCACGGCGCGCAGGGGTGGGACGCTCGACAGGTATCGGTTCTTTCACGTCGACCAGCGGTGGCGGTGCCTCCTGCATCTGCCTCAGGCGCGTCTCATCGTCGAACTCGCGCGAAAGCCCTGCCGCTTCCTGAGCGCCTCGCGGGTCGAACCCGATTGCCAGTGCACAGGTGCTGAGCGCAGTCAGTGCTGCCGCCGTTGTCAGGAAGTAGGTGAATCGCATCATCCTGCACCTCCGGAAACTACCTGCCAGAGTTTGGGTATCATCTTGGGGGCGCGCGGAAGGTCGATATCGATAAGCGGTTGCGTGCCCGGGCCACGGTCACGGATGCGGTTGTCGTAGTTCAGGCGCAGTGGCAGGCTATACAGCACCATCGCCTCGTCTTTGCAGATGATGGAACCGTTGATGGTACAGCCGCCTCCACCCGTAGCGATATTGCCGCCGCCCACGAAGTTCGTGTACAGTATCGCGTCGATCTGATTGATGTTTTCGGCGATACTGGCGATGGTGTTATCGCTGAAAAGGGACTGATACTTCTTCCTGCCGTACTCATCAATTTGCGTGGCATCGTAAGCGGGTATCAGGTTGCCGTACTCGTCGTATCGGGGCTTGGTAAAGGGCGGTCGCATATAGTACAGGGGATAGTAGCCAAAGTTCTTGACGTTGCCCATGATCACGCTACCGCGCGCCGCCAGACCCAGAATGTCCTTCTTCTCGTTTTGCCGGTCGATGGCTTGCGGGTCGGTGCCACGGAAGTCGGGTGGGTTCTTGTAGCGCACGTTGCCGACGATATGCACGTTGCGTCCGGCATACAGCGTGCCCTGTCCCTGTACGTAGCCCTTGATAACCACGTCGCCCGTGAAGGTGACGGGTCCATGGATGCGGATCGGTTTGTCGGAAGTGCCGATCAGGATATACGATCCGTTCACCACGCCATTGGTGGAGATACGCCGGTACCTGTTCGTCGAGTTATCCCACACCTCCACGTACGCGCCCTGCCCGTAGTTGGGGTTAGGCGTGCCGTCGGCGAAGGTCTGCTTCTGGTCTACATAGTTCTGCGACAGGTTGATGTAGCGGCTGATGTCATCCAGGTCAGGCATGGGCAGTTCCTGTGTCGGCGTGGGGTCGAGCACTGTACCGCTGTACGTCTTGGTGCCCCGCGCATCTGCTACCACTGCTCCCGACACCCTGCCGTTGACGATGCTCGCGTTCTGATCGTAAATCAGGTCGCGCCACTGCTCGTAGGTAGCGGAGCCTTTCGCCCCGTGGCGGGTGGGGTCGTATGCCTGCCGGGCGCGCGGATTGTTCAGGCTGTTGTAGTAGGTGTTGCTCCACTGGGTGGGGGTGATGTTGACGTAGCCGGCGGCAGGCGGAATCAGCTTGTTGTTAGCGCAGGCGTAGACACTTCCGTTGATGGTGGGTGTGCCGCCGCTGAAGTCGAAGTTGCCGTTGGCGCGCATATCGCCGTTCACAATCAGGTCGTTCGCGCCGAAGCCGTACATCCATCCGTAGTTGTTGGCGAAGTAGGCGTAGTCGAACACAGCCGACCGATCGAGTGTAAACTCCAGCGTCTGGTCCACCACGGTGCGTGGCTCGCCAGCGTCCAGTGCGCCGTTGCCGTTAGTATCGAGCCAGCCCACGGAGCGGAAGGTCAGCTCGCGACTGAAGTTGCTGTTGATGTGCTGTCCCACGATGCCTGCCGCATAGCGTAACCCGCCGCCAATGTCGCCGCTGACGGACGCACGGGGATTCTCGGGCGAGGCAGACTCCCAGGGCACGAAGCTGTCGAACTTCTGCTCCACTTTGAACTGTTTCCACACCTGCATCTTCTTATATTCCAGCCCGGCTTCGGCGGCATAGAGCGTGCGCAGGGCGTTCTCCTCGCGCACCACATGTCTCAGCCCCTGTGTGCTGAAGCTAACCAGAGCGGTGCCCAGCCCGAAGGACATGAACAGCACGGTCAGCGCCGTGATCAGCGCTGCCGCCCTCTGACGCTTCAGTCGAAACAGATTTCTCATAGCGTGCACCCCCTTTCACTGGTTGCGAAGCACTACCATCTGCTGAACCCGATGTGTTCGCACGCCAGCCGGTGTGTTGACCTGAACGCATAGCCTCACGATAACGGCGCGACTGGTGCCGCCAAACGCCAGTTGAAACAATGGATAGGCGCCTCCAAATTGTGGGTCGTTCGTCACGATGCCACGCAGAAGAGGTTGTCCATTACTGCTGAAGTTCCATGTCAGGTTGCCGTTGACCAACGCGAACTTACCTGTCGTACCGTCTATGGGATAGTAGTAGATAGTCTTGCCACTGTCAGCGATCATTACGGAACGGGCGGCGCGCAGCTCGCTGGCGATCCTGCGCATGGCGAGGGTCACATCCATCGTGGTGGCGACGTCGTTCGAGTTACGGTGCCAGGCGCGGATGGACGCGCTCATCAGGGGCATCAGCCCGAGTATCAGCAACAGCGTGACCGACGCGGCGATGAGTAGCTCGGCTACGGTGAACGCCTGGCAGGGGGTAGACCCCTCTCCCATCCTCTCCCCGACGCGGGGAGAGGCGATTGCTCCCCTTCCCTCGCAGGGAAGGGGCAGGGGGTTAGGTCTTCTTGGCAACCCCTCTCCCATCCTCTCCCCGACGCGGGGAGAGGCGATTGCTCCCCTTCCCTCGCAGGGAAGGGGCAGGGGGTTAGGTCTCCACAAATCCTCTCGCATCCTCACGCACCTCCTTGTGGTCACAGGTTGGTGACCAGCGTGCGCAGTTCTACCGCCTGCGAGCGGTTGTTACGGTCTGTCCATTGCACCCGTACCGTCACTCGCTTCACATCCCATTCCACGTCCTCGACGATAATCTGCCCCGTGCCCTGCGGCAGAAGACGCGACGGGCTTTCGTTCTTGGCGTTGTCAGTGTTGGTGAAAGAGAACGGCGATGTGTTTGGCTCGGCGTCGATCAAGCCATATGCGCGCAAACCGTCGTACGTCAGGTTGCCGTAGCCGAGCAGTTTTACCGCCTCCATGCGCCGCTCCGCCAGCATCAGGGCAGTGGCGCGATATTTGGCGCCGCCGCTCAGCCGCTCGCTGACCGGGTATAGCGCCCCGAACACCACCGCCACCACACCCAGCAGGAAGATGGATAGCACCACCTCCGCTAAGGTGAAGCCGTATCGGCGTGTGCGTCGCATGGTATGCCTCCTTACCAGAGCCGGTGGCCAGCGGTCGCCTCAAGCGAGCACTGCGGCGGGGTGCTGACGTCATTCATCGTGTATACACCTCCTGACCGGCAGGTGCTGGTGGCGAAGTTCGCCGGGTCGCCCTTGATGTACTTGTCGGGTCCCACAATGTCACTCCAATCCGGCGTGTCCGTTGGCTCGCGGTTGTTGTCCATCGCCCACTGCTGTTTGGCAACCATCAACCTGCGCAGGTTAGCGATACAGGACTTGCGTCGGGTAGCCTCGCGCGCTTGAACGTAGTTAGGCGCAGCGATGGCAAGCAAGATACCAACGATCAGTACGACGATCATAATCTCCACGAGGGTAAAACCGGTTCGCTGTGCTTTTCGCATGGCTGATCACCTCCGTTTTGCCTAAACAAAGAGCCGATGGGAAAGAGCAGGGTGGAGATACCCATCGGCTCCGAAGAACGCTGAAGAAACGACGCTACAGTGTGTGCTGTCCACTAATACTGCACGACGGGTTGGTGCCGATGTTGCCCACGGTGTAGGTGCCACCGGACGGGCACGACGGCGTCGACTTCAAGTACGTGGGTACCAGGTCGCTCATCTGGCAAGCGTCGCCGTTGCTCTTGTTGTTGTCCATTGCCCACTGCTCTTTCGCCGCGTCGATCTGCTTGAGGTTCGCCACGCAGGACTTGGCGCGGCTGCTCTCGCGGGCGCGCACGAAGTTGGGCACGGCAATCGCGAGCAGGATGCCGATGATCAGCACCACGATCATGATCTCCACAAGGGTGAAGCCTCGCTCGGCGCGTGCCTTTCGGATCAGGTTCAACATTCTCGGAAACACCTCCTGAGAGTGATTTCATTGAGGTTCTTCCATCAGCGGTTAGCCTTTTTCACATCATTTTTGCCGGTTTTGGCGAGAGGAAGCTGGGCGCTGAGAGGAGTAGTTATAAAAACAGGTATGCAAATGTCGTAGCACGGGCATCCTGCCCATGTGGACAACCAGGGAGGTGTTCCATGCAGATCGAGGTGGTACCGTACGGCGGCTGGCAAAAGTGCCTGCGCATGACCAACGGCGAGGTGGAGCTGATAGTGACCGCCGAGGTGGGCCCGCGTATCATCCGGTTCGGGTTCGTGGGCGGGGTGAACGAGCTGGTGGAGTATCCTGAGCAGATGGGGCTGGCCGGCGGCGATGAGTATCGCGCCTACGGCGGGCATCGGCTGTGGATTGCGCCCGAGGTGGTGGAGCGCACCAAGCACCCCGACAACCTGCCGGTGCAGTGGGCGCAGGAAGGAGAGGCTCTGCGGGTGACGGCGCCGGTGGAAGCAGGCACGGGCATCCAGAAGTCGATGCGCATCTGGCTGAACCCTCAGCGCAACCATGTGCATGTGATTCATCGCATCACCAACCATAACGTCTGGCCCGTCACGCTGGCTCCGTGGGCGTTGACGGTGATGGCGCCGGGGGGCAGGGTGATCGTCCCGCAGGAGCCTTACCGCCCGCATCCCGATTTCCTCCTGCCGGTGCGCCCGCTGGTGCTGTGGGGCTATACCGATATGAGCGACCCGCGCTGGCGATGGGGCAGGCGCTACGTGCAGTTAAGGCAGGATAGCAGTGCGCAGTTCCCGCAGAAGTTCGGTGCGCTGAACACGCTGGGCTGGTCAGCGTATGTGAACGGCGACCGCGTCTTCCTGAAGCGGTTTCCTTACGATCCCAAAGCCACTTATCCCGACTTCGGCTGTAACTGCGAGTTCTTCACCAACAACCGGATGCTGGAGGTGGAGAGCCTGGGCGGATTGACCACGCTGGAACCGGGCGAGTCGGTGCAACATGAGGAGCACTGGTATCTGTGGGGGGGCATATCGGTAGGGGAGACGGACGAGGAGATCGACGCCGTCCTGCCGCGCCTGCTGGAGCAGACCGGGGGATGACCGTCAGGAAGAGTTTCCGCCCGGATACGGCACGTTGCGCCATTCTGATGGGAATGCCCAGATAAAACTCCATTTGCCAGTGTCCAGTTGCAGATGATACAGGGTTTCGTTCGCCAGGACGAATAACCCTTTGCTGTTCGGGTGCCACGCGACCTGAACCCATCCTGACCATTCGGGTCCGACCGCATGTTGCTTCCTGTTTGCCACATCGACAATCCGAAAGCGATAGCCCTGATACAGACGCTGGTACCGCCTGCCGTGCTCCTTATCGTGAACCCAGATCGGGTGCCAGAGCACAATCTTTGAACTGTCGTCAGACCACCTTGCCCTGCGACGCCAGCCGGGTAGCGCATCCTTCCATATTACCCTCGTTGGCGCGTCCGCTTGCACAATCTTCACGGTGCTGATGTCCTTTTCAGCGTCGCCGTTCACAAACACCGCGTATCTCCCGCTGGGCGACAGGCTTCCCCACCATGCCTGTTCAACCTGACCCAGAACGCGCATCGTCACCGACGCGCCTCTCCGCGAAGCCACGCCTGTAAGATGCTTATCATCCCGCTTTAACGAAACGATTGCCTTCGTCGCGCCGTTCCTGCAGTCACACCATAGGTCTTCACATCTCCATCCGACAGGCGCCTCGCCTACCAACTCGTCCTTGCCTGTGTGCAAACTCAGGCGATGCACCACCTGTCTGCTTTTGGCGAAGTCGGGCACTGTTACCAATCTCTGCGGATGGACATGGCCTGGCTCCCGGCGGAACACCGTCCTGTCCTCCGTGAACAGCAGACAGTCACCGTGTGTGCACAGGCGAAACATGCTCAGGTAGCCTGATGCCCCTGACACGGATCGTTGACCGCGTTAGTAAGGGCACCGATACAAACGGAGCGTCTGCTCTTTTCCGTCGTCGGAGACAGATATGACGCTGACCTCCGTGTCCAGCACTTTGTAGGAGTCGTCCACGTTGTCAGGGAATGGACTACCCGCATGGAGCAGACGCCGACGGACGACGATCAGCTGGCGCGACGACCATCCGATCACGTAGTCTTCGACTCGTTCTGACACCTCGTGGCGCCGCGGACCAACAACGACCGCTTTGCCCGTGTGCACATCCACCACCGTATACCATTGTATGCCCGGCGCCTGCACCACGTCCTGTTCTGATGGCAATGAAACACGCGCGGAGAACGCAACGCGCTCTCCTCTGGCATCGCTACACAAAGCGTAGGTGCCGATGAGCGCCTCTTCGTCCCATGCGGGAAGCGCGTGCATCGCGATTTTGTCCTGTGAGCGCATGGCTACCAGCCTCCGACAGATACCGGTGTCCATTCATTGAAAACCGTTGCCTCTCGTCCCCAAAGAAGTCGCTACAGTGGGATCTCCCTGACAGATTGCTTTGCTGTAACGCCGAGATAGAGCTTGTCCATTTGCCGGTTCACTACGGTGAGAAGCTGCCCGTCCGGTGAGGCGCACCATAAATCGTACAAGGCGGGCTCAGGAAACTTCACCGTCTGCTGCTTCCCTGTCAGGGGATACAGCAGGACGTACTCGCTGCCGGTTGCAGACGGAAACATCATGCCGCCTCCGCGCAACCAAATTACTTCACCACCTCCGGGGAAGGGTTTCTGCTTTGCAATCCATACGGGCTGAGGCTTTTGGTTAGGATTATCGACGGCTACCCGATACAGCGTGAACTGCTCCGGAGAGGGAGGGGAAAGAAAGGGTGTCGCGCTAGTGTAAACACCAAATAGCACCGTCCTGTCGTCAACCCAACCGATTCCAAAGTTACTGTAGCCACCCTGCATCTCCTGATAGAACCTTCGCTCCAGGGTGACCTTGCTTCGGGTAACGGACACCACAAAAAGATGGTTGCCCCAGTTGTACTGCGGCTTGCTCTTGGTAGGGGAATAATGAGCCGTAAAGGCAAACCGTTCCCCAGCCGGGTTCCAGAAGAAGAAAGGACGTGCACCAAACGAGTCGGACGGACCAGGAACTGGCAGAACCCTTTTGCCCGCCACATCATACACCGCAGGCCATGTTTTAGCGTCTTTGTGAAGAGCAATGTAACGACCGTCGGGACAGGCGCTACAAAGCACAGCTTTCTTAGCAAGCACGGAATAGGTGCCTCTCGTCAAATCCAAGGACACCACGTCCAGCACCGGCTTGTCGTTGACGCCATATTGACGCACCTGCAAGGCTACCAGGTCGTTATTGCCAATCCATTGTGGCCTCAGCACACGATAGAAGGGCAAGGGGCGCTCTGACACCAGCGTGATGTCCTCGCCTGAGCGTGCAAACACACGAAGGAAGACCTTGCGGTTCACCTCGACGACAACGGCAACTCTCTTGCCTTGCGCATCCCATACGGGGAAATCTAGGGCTCTACCCATCTTTTGATTCGCCCCCTCTCTGTCCACGATGCAAAGGGCTCCCTACTTTCTATGAGCGCACTCGCTGCATTGTTTCTCCCACTGAATGTTACACTTCCTTACGTCCAACAAGTTCGTGCGAGGAGCACGCCACATGCTCGTTTGAGATCCGCACAATCTACACACTGACCTCGAGGGCTGTGATAGACGTTCCAAGGCGCGCACGGACTGCCATAGCTTGGACATCCATGGTAATTAACTATGGGGGGAAGCCGATGCCAAGGGATATAACAACCGTATGCCACGCACAGGTCGGATGTAAACTTCTTCCCCATGCACTTAATGAAGCACTTCTGGAACTCGTCTGGGTCGCTTTTCAAATAGCAATCTTGGGCGCACTTCCAGATGTCGTTCAACGGGTTGCCTGCTAGCCCCACTGGGTCTGTTAGCACGACTACTGCGTTCCAGACATACGCATACAGGTTCACTCCGCCCTCCATGCCTATCGGGTCTCTCGTCAAAAACCTGCCCGTCGCGGGGTCAAGGTAGCGATAGGTCAGCAACAGCAAGCCGGTCTCGGTATCTGTATGATACCCCCACTGCGCTTTGTAGCCGTAAGGAGTGGGGTTACTGCCCGACACCCCTCTGCCAACCTTCGTATTCTCGCTCTACTTTCTATTCTAAGCAAGATGCATAGCACAATCAAGCTTTTTTCAGGGCGGGTGCGAAAATCTTCTGAAAAATTCCCGACGGGCTTAATCTGCCAGCACGTAGCACATCTCTTGAAATCGTGCTCCAGCCCGTGCCATAATGGCAGACAGAGCCATGCATATTCCCGATGCCTATCTCAGTCCGGTCACACACGCGGGCGCGGCGGCGGTGATGGCGCCCCTGTGGGCGATGTCAGCACGCCGCACGACAAAGACGCTCTCTACCCGACAGGTTCCTCTGCTGTCGCTGGGGGCGGCATTTTGCTTTGTCATCCAGATGTTCAACGTGCCCGCAGTGGGCGGCACCACGGCGCACGCGGTGGGCGCAACCCTGCTGGCGATATTGCTGGGCCCGTGGACGGCGTTGCTGGCGGTATCGCTGGCGTTGGGCGTGCAGGCGCTGTTCTTCGGCGATGGCGGCGTGCTGGCGCTGGGCGCGAACTCCTTCAACATGGGATTGGTGGCGGTTTTTAGTGGCTATGCGGTCTACCGTTTGCTTTCGGGCGGGGCGGAGATGGGCAGTGGGCGGGCGTTGCTGGCGGCAGGTGTGGGCGCGTATGTGGGGTCGGTGCTGTCCGCCGCCAGCACGGGCTTGATGCTGGGCATTCAGCCGTTGATGGCCCACGATGCGCAGGGGCGCGCTCTGTACTTTCCGTTTGGCGTGAACGTGTCGGTTCCCGCGATGGTGCATATTCACCTGCTGGTTGCCGCGCCGGTGGAGGCGGTCATCACCGTATCAGCGCTGGCGTACCTCTGGCGCAACTTCCCCGAACTGCTCACGCACCATGCGATCGTTCGCGCCGATAAGCCTGTCCGCCTGTGGGCAGTGCTGGCGATGCTGTTGTTGCTCACGCCGCTGGGTTTGCTGGCGACCGGCTCGGCATGGGGCGAGTGGGAGGAGGAGGCGCTACAGCAACTGGTGGGCTATATCCCGGCGGGCATTCGGCAGTTTGGGGAAGGGGTTCTGCGCCCGCTCCTGCCCGACTACACCCTGCCGGGACGTGAAGGCAGGGGATGGGAGACGGTCGCCTACATCCTCTCCGCGGTGGTCGGCGCAACGTTGACTGCCCTGTCCGCGCGGGCGCTGGTCAGAAAACCGGTGCCGGTACCAGCGGAAACAGGGAAGCCCGGTAAGCCGCAGGACACCCTGCCCGCGTGGCTGGTGACGGGTGAGAAGTCGGTCACTCCGTCAGAGGGCAGGCGTGGACGGGGCAGGTGGCTGGAGCGCACCCTGTTGCAGGTGCGGGAGGCGGTTGGCAGTGCGATGGCGGCGGAGGAGTGGGCGCGGGTGCCGGGTTATCTGCAGAGCCTGCACCCCTTCGCCAAAACGCTGACCGCGCTGGGCGCACTGGTGGCGGTATCGCTGGCGCGCGAAGCGGTTGTGTTGCTCACTCTGCTGGCGGGCGTGCTATCGGTGGCGGTAGCCTCTCGCCTGCCCCTGCGTACGTTTGTGCTGAGGGGCGGACTCACGGTTTTGCTCTTCGGGTCGGCGGTATCCCTGCCGGTGATGCTGGAGGCGGTCACGCCGGGCAGAACACTGTGGGCGCTCTTTGGCTGGCAGGTGCTCGCCCTCAGCGACGCGGGCGTGCGTGCAGGGGCGATGCTCCTCCTGCGCATCACTGCGGGGGTGATGATTGCTCTGCTCTGGAGCCTGACCACACCCTGGCACCTGTTACTGCGCAGTTTGCGCTCGTTGCGCCTGCCGCGCTGGGCGGTGTCCGCGCTGGCGCTGACCTATCGTTATCTGTTCACGCTGATGGAGACGATGGCGGAGATGGTTCTGGCGCGGCGCAGTCGGCAAATCGGCGTGATGAAGCCCGAACAGGCGCGAACGTATGCTGGAGTCGGGACGGCGGTGCTGTTCGCCAAGAGCCTCGCGCTGAACGAGGAGGTCTATCTGGCGATGCGCTCGCGCGGTTTTGACGGCGACCTGCGTCGGGCATATCCGCGAGGCTGGGACGTTCGGGATGCGCTCTGGCTCGTGGTTACCGTGCTGTGGGTAATCGGCGCGTTCTGGATAGGGGGCAGGTATGGAGGCTAAGGAGCTGCTGTACGAGTGCAAGGATGTGCATTATGTGTATCCGGACGGCACGCCTGCGCTGGCGGGGGTATCGTTTCAGGTATGGCGCGGCGACCGCGTGGCGATTCTGGGCATCAACGGCAGCGGAAAGTCCACGCTGTTGCGCCTGCTGAACGGTTTGCTGGAGCCTGCTCGTGGGGAGGTAAGGTTTGCGGGCACGCCCCTCACCGAGCGCAACCTGCTCCAGCCTGCCTTCGGGCGGATGTTCCGGCAGAGGGTGGGCTTTGTGTTTCAAGACGCGGATGCGCAGCTGTTCAACCCGACGGTGTGGGATGAGGTGGCTTTTGCCCCGCGCCAGATGGGGCTGTCGGAAGAGGAGGTACGCGCCCGCGTCACCGACACGCTGAACCTGCTGGGCATTGCACACCTGGCGGAGCGCGCACCCTTCCGCCTGAGCGGTGGCGAGAAGCGAAAGGTAGCCATCGCCTGCGTGCTGAGCATGAATCCCGAAGTGCTACTGATGGACGAACCCATCGCGGGATTGGACCCCCGCATGCAGGCATGGCTGGTGAACACGCTGAAACTCCTGCACGAGGCGGGGAAGACCCTCATCATCGCCACGCACAACCTGCACCTTCTGCCGGACATCGCCGACCGCGTGCTGATTCTGTCGGAGGAGCACCGCCTGATAGCAGACCTTCCGCTTTCACAGGCGCTGGCGGATACGCAAATGCTGGGTCAGGCTGGGCTACTGCATGAGCACCTGCACGCGCACGGAGACACAGTGCACACCCACCTGCACGGACATGAGCACCATCACTGAGTGGGGCTTCCGCTCGATTTGACAAAATGCGAGAGGGTATTGTATAATATGCGTCGGTTGGGTGGCCCCATCGTCTAGCGGACTAGGACACCTGGTTCTCAGCCAGGAGATCGGGGGTTCGAATCCCCCTGGGGCTACCAACATATTTTCCACCTCGAACACCTTTGCTCCCGTTCTCGGGGGCGGATGCGGATTGAAACGGGCTACCGTTTTTATTTCACGAGCTGCAATATCTGCCGGAAGGCGTCGGTACCTGCCTCGCCCAGCCATTCGTATATCACCGACTCGGCGCAGGTAACCACGACCCCCGCATGACGCAGACGGCGCATCGCAATCTGCCAGTTCTCCCGCGAGCGGGAGCTGACGGAATCCTCCGCCACCTGCACGTGGAACCCGGCTTCCTGAGCGTCCAGCGCAGTCTGCATCACGCAGATATGCGCCTCCACCCCACACACCACCACCTGCGTGCGCTCGCTTGCCATCAGCGCGGTGCGGAACGGCTCGGAGCGGTAACAGCTGAAGCACATCTTGTCGACAGGCTCACACCCCTCTGGGAACACCTCGGCGATTTCGGGGATAACACCGCCCATCCTCTGCGCGTACTGCAGGGTGGCAATCACCGGCACCTGCAGTATTCTCGCGGACTGGATGAGCAGACGGCAGTTGTTCACCACGCGCTCGCGCTCGAAAAGATGGCGCAGGAACGGCTCCTGCATGTCCACCACCACGAGTACCGAGCTTTCCGCCCGTAACACCTGCGATGTCTGAGCCATGCGCACGCCTCCTCACGTTATCCGTTTTCCAGATAGAGCAAACGCTGACAGTTCTCGCACTGCACGATCTGCCCGCTCTTGATGGCGCGGAGTGCACTCGCGCTGAGACGGGTATGGCACACCACGCACGACTCGCCCTCCACGCGCGAGATACCGATGCCTCCGTGCCGCTGGCGGATGGCTTCGTATCGCTGGAGCAGTTGCTGGTCGCACTGGGCAGCCAGCTTTTGTCGCTCAGCCTTCAGCTTCACGCCTTCTGCCTCCAGCTTGCGCTTCTCCGCCTGATACGCCTCCAGGTGTTGCTGGTATGCCTGCTCTGCCTCCTCTTTCTGCACTCGCGCACGTTCCACTGCCTGTCGGGCAGATTCGACGGCGTCCATCAACTGCAGTACCCGCTCGTCGAGCCGGGCGCGCTGGCGTTTGAGCGCCTCCACTTCCTTCTCCAGGTTTTCCAGCTCCTTCGGATTGCGCACCGTTCCGCTCCAGAGCTTTTGCTCGAAGTTCTTCAGCTTTTCCTCTACCGATTGCAGTTCCAGCTCGGCGTCGTGCAGGTCGGCGGTGAGGCGTTTGTGTTCCGCCGATGCCTTTTCGTAATTGACCGCTGCCGACTCCGCCGCCTGTTTGAGCGCATCGCCAGCGTCCAGCTTGCGCAATCGCGAGACCACATGTGCCAGCAACACATCCAGTTTTTGCAGTTCATACACCTGCTTCAGCAGTTCAGTCATGTCCGCCTTGCCTCCGCTCTGGTTTTGCACGCTCTGCCTCTTTCGGGAAGACGACCTCCGCGCAGATGCCTTCCTCACAGTTGAACAGGTCAAAGGTTCCACCCAGCCCACCGCGCACCAGGTCATCCACGATGCGCAAGCCGAGCGAGGTGGTCTTGCGCGGGTCAAAGCTTTCGGGTAGCGGCTTGCCGTCGTTCACCACCGTCAGGCGATAGCGGTCGGGTTCCTCGTGGATGTTGACGATGATGCATCCGCTGTCCAGTTCCGCGAAACCGTGCTCCACGGCATTCTGTATCAGCTCATTCAGGATGAGTGCAAACGAGGTCGCCTGCTGGAGGGGCAGAAGGAAGTCGTCGCCTACCACGCGCGTGGTAATCTGCTTCTGGGGCGGAATCAGCGCCTGCTGGATGTGAAACAGAATGGTCTCCGCCAGCCGTTTGATGGGAACCATATCGAGGTCTTCGCGTGAAAGCAGGTCATGTACGGTGGCAATCGCAAGGATGCGGTTGAGGCTGTCGTTCAGCAGCTCTCTGGCGCCCGCGCCCTCTGCGTAATACATCTGCAAACGCAACAGGCTGGCGACCTGCTGGAGGTTGTTCTTGATACGGTGGTGCATCTCCTGCAGGATGGCGGAGCGCAGGCTGAGACGAGCATGTTCTACGGCGACCGCTGCCTGGTTCGCCAGCGCCATCAGCACGTTGAGCTCCTCTTCGGTGAAGTGGTGGGGACGGTCGGTGTAGCAGCTCAACACGCCCAGCGTCTGACCCTTGGTTCGCAGGGGGATACACGCCAGCGAACACAGCCCCTCGCGCGCCGCGATGTCCGCGAAACGGTACTGCGGATGCTCCTTCACGTCCAGCACGGTGATGATGCGCCCCTGTTGTGCGGCTCGCCCCGCGATGCTGTCGCCCAGTGGCACGTTCGGTTTGTTGACGTATTCCTGGCTCTTGCTCGACGTCGCTTTCAGCACCAGCTCGCGCCTCTCCTCGTCTATCAGCATCACCGTGCAGACCCGGTATCCCATCGCCTGCGCGGTCATGTTTACCAGAAACTGCAGAATCTCTTCCAGATACAGGTTGCTGGCGATTTGCCGGGTGATTTCGGTGAGGGTGGACACCTGCTCCGCGCGTCGCTCCAGCTGCTGGAGGCGGCGCGATCGCTCGATAACGCCTGCCACCTGCGCGGCGATGTTGGACAGAATGCGCACCTGATTGCGCGTGTACTCGTGCGGTCGATGGGTGCGTACGTTGATCACGCCGATCACCTCGTTGTCGTGCAGGAGAGGCACGGCGAGCATCGACTCATACTCACCTTCGCGGATTTCGGGGAAGAACTTGAAGCGGTGGTCTTTGTACGCCTCGCGGGGCACGGCGACGTAGCGCTTTTCCCGCGCCACCCAGCCGGTGATGCCCTCGCCCACCTTCAGGCGGATTTTGCCCACCATCGGGCGTGCCTCCTCATCGGCGGCGCGAAGCACCAGCTCGGTGCGGTTCTCGTTCATCAGGAAGATGTGGCACGATTCGGTGCCGGTGAGACGCAGAGCCACCTCCACCAGCGCGTTGAGCGTCTCTTCCACGTCGAACGCCGACCCTACCGCCGCGCCGATGCGACGAAGGGCGTCCACCTCTGCCTCTTGCTCCTGCAGCTGTTCGTGCAGTTGCTCGATCAGTTGCTGAGCCTCCACCAGCTGGCGCTCTTTCAGCTGCAGTTCCTCGACAAGGCGCTGGATGTCCTCTTCGGAATCGGTTCGCGCCTCTCGGCGGAAGAGGCGCATCGTTTTGCGCAGACGCAGGTTGGGTTTGAAGCGCATGATACCCTACACGCTGTGCGCAATGATGATGGCTTCGGCGATTTCCTTCATCGACTTGCGCGTGTTCATACTCTGTACCTGAATACGCCGGAACGCCTCCTGCTCCTTCAAGCCGTACTGGTCCATCAGGATGCCCTTGGCGCGCTCGATCAGCTTGCGGGTCTCCAGCTTGTCCTCCAGCTCGTTGACCTCCTCCTCCAGCGCCAGGAACTCCTTGTAGCGCGAGATGGCGATTTCGATGGCGGGACGCAGGTCACTCTCGCGGAACGGTTTGACCAGATAGGCGAAAACGCCCGCTTCCTTCGCGCGGTTGATGAGGTCCATGTCGCTGAAGGCAGTCAGCAACACGACAGGGGCAATCTTCTCGCTGTTGAGGATGTTCGCCGCATCGATACCGTCCATGCCGGGCATCTTGATGTCCAGAATGGCGACATCGGGCTTCAGGGTGCGCGCGGCTTCCACGGCGGACACGCCATCACCTGCCTCCGCCACCACCTCGTAGCCCAGCGCCTCCAGCATGTTCTTCAGGTCCAGGCGGATAATCGGTTCGTCGTCGGCTATCAAGATACGCAACGTGCCATTGCTCATCCGTTTCGCTCCCTCCTCAGGCTTCATGACGGTCAGCTTGCCACATTGTCTTTATTATATGCTCTGCACAGGGGCGGATGCAACCGCTCTTCGCTGGAGTCTCGTTACCTCCTCCGCGATGACCTGCACAGCATAATCTATCTCTTCCACCGTGTTGCCTCGCCCCAGGCTCAGGCGGATGGTGCTCATCGCCTCCTGTTCACTTATGCCCAGCGCCAGCAACACGTGCGACGGCTCGACGGATCCGGCACTGCACGCCGCCCCTGCCGACGCCGCCACCCCACGCCGATCCAGCGCTATCAGCAAACTCTCTGCCGAGATGCCGGGGAAGGTGACACTGAGAATGCCCGGGTGACACCGTTCGGGATGCCCGTTGAAACGGATGTCAGGCAACAGATTGTGCAGACGCTGGCGCAGATGGTCACGCAGGCTGGCGATGCGCTGTGAGGCGTCGGCGTACCGTGTTCGACACAGCTCCACCGCCTTCGCGAAGCCCCAGATGCCCGCAACGTTCTCCGTGCCCGCCCGCAGTTCGCGTTCCTGTGCGCCACCTACCAGCAGGGGGGCAATCTTCACGCCGCCGCGCAGATACAGCGCGCCCACGCCCTGCGGACCGTACACCTTGTGCGCGGACACGGACAGCATGTCTACGCCCAGCTCGTCCACCTTCACTTCCAGCAAGCCGAAGGTCTGGACGGCGTCGCAGTGCAACCATACTCCGCGCTCGCGGCAGATGTGAGCGATCTCGGCGATGGGTTGGATAGTGCCCACTTCGTTGTTCGCGTGCATCACGCTGACCAGCCATGTGTCGTCGCGCAGGGCGCGGCGCAGGTCGTCCGGGTCTACCATGCCGTGCGAATCGACAGGCAGGTAGGTTACCTCCCAGCCTTCCTCCTGCAGTCGCCGGCAGGCAAACAGCACAGCGTGATGCTCGATGGCGGTGGTGACGATGTGTCGCCTGTGCGGTGGCGCCACCCGAGCCGCACCCAGAATCGCCCAGTTGTCGCTTTCGGTGCCGCTGGAGGTGAAGAACACCTCCGCGTCGAGGCAACCGAGCGCGTCGGCGATGGTCACCCGCGCCTCGTCCAGCAGGTCGCGGGCACGCCTGCCGAACAGGTGCAGGCTGGAGGGGTTTCCCCAGCATTCCGCCATCGCCCACGCCATCGCCTCGCGCACGGTAGGGTCGGTGGGTGTGGTGGCTGAGTGATCCAGATAGACGGTTCGCATCTCGCTCATCGGAAGGATTATACCCTGTGGGCAGGAAATTGCGCCTTCGAACACGAAGCGCATGATGTGTTGCCGAAAAGGAGGGCAGGAACGGTGGAAATCGGCGTGATTAACGGCTTGACCAACGGCGGTCGGTGCTTCGACCACGTGGCGCAGTTCGGGCTGACGGTGTGTCAGCTTTCCTGCTGGGACACTTCGCTGGCGACGCGCGAGGTAGCACAGACCGTGAGGGAGGAGTCGGCGCGGACGGGCGTGCGGGTGTGTGCGGTGTGGGCGGGCTGGAGCGGTCCCGCGGAGTGGAACTTCACACGGGGCCCGGTGACGCTGGGGCTGGTTCCCCCCGAGTATCGGGCGCAAAGGGTAGAGGAGCTGAAACGGTGGGCGGACTTCGCTTCGTGGATCGGGGCGCCTGCCATTATCACACATTGCGGTTTCATCCCCGAAAACATGACCGACCCCGAATACCCGCCCGTGGTGGACGCCATCCGTGAGGTGGCGGAGTACTGCGACCGACTGGGCATCGGCTTCTGGTTTGAGACGGGGCAAGAGACGCCGGTGGTGCTGTTGCGCACGATCCAGCGCGTGGGCACAGACAATCTCGGCATCAACCTCGACCCGGCGAATCTCATCCTCTACGGGAAGGGCAACCCCATCGACGCGCTGGACGTGATTGGCAAGTATGTGCGTAACGTGCATGTAAAAGATGGGCTGTACCCCACCGACGGTGACCATCTGGGTAGAGAGGTACCGGTGGGGCAGGGCAGGGTGCGCTTTCCCGAGTTCCTGAAACGGCTGAAGGAGATTGGCTTCGACGGCGAGCTGATCATCGAGCGCGAGATCAGCGGTGAACAGCAGATTCGCGACATTCGGCAAGCGGTCACCGACTTGCAGAGATGGTTGGAGGATATTGAACGATGAAAGACCTCGTACTCTTAGCCATAGACACCGCCCGACAGCAGGGCGCGACCTATGCCGACGCACGCATTGTGCGCACGCGAAGGCAGAATATCGCCTGTGAAGACCAGCGCGTGAGCCAGCTGGCGGACAGCGAAGACTGGGGTATCGGCGTGCGGGTGATAGCCGACGGCGCGTGGGGCTTCGCGGGCACGTCAGACCTGAGTCGTGAGGGCGTCCAGCGTGCCGCAGTGGAAGCGGTGGCTATCGCCCGAGCCAGCGCGCGGGCACGTCGGAGACCTGTTCAGCTGGCGCCGGAGCCGGTGCATCAGATGAGCTTCCGCTCGGCGTGCGACATCGACCCGTTCACCGTGCCCATCGACCAGAAGGTGGGGCTACTTCTGCAGATTAACGCATCTCTGTTGAAGCATTCGGGCATCAAGAAGGCGAACAGCTACATGCTGTTCAAGCGAGAGGAGCGGTGGTTCGCCAGCACGGAAGGTTCGGTGATGGACAGCGTTATCTACACCACCGCGACGGGCTACACTGCCACTGCCGTGGGCGAGGGCGACGCGCGGAGTCGCACCTACGCACCACCGCCGATGACGAAGGGGTACGAGAACATCCGCGCGGATGACCTGCTCGCCAACACCGAGCGCGTGGCACAGCAGGCTCTGGAGCACCTGAAGGCGCCCGAAGTGGACGATATGGTCACCGATCTGGTGCTGGACCCGCTGAACCTTGCGCTGACGATGCACGAGTCGGTCGGGCATCCCTCCGAGCTCGACCGTGCTCTGGGCTACGAGGAGTCGCTGGCGGGGCGCAGTTTCGCCACCCCGGACAAACTGCATCGCCTGCAGTATGGCTCGCCTATCGTGAACTTTGTGGCGGACAACACTCTGCCCGGCGGTCTGGCAACGCAGGGCTTTGACGACGACGGCGTGGAGTGCCAGCGGTGGTATATCGTCAAAGATGGCGTTTTCTGCGGCTACAGCACCAGCCGCGAGGTGGCGGCGGAAATCGGGATGCCGCGCAGCACCGGCTCTACCCGTGCCGACCACTGGGGCAGTATCCCCATCGTGCGCCAGCCCAACCTGTCGCTGATGCCGGGCAAGGAGCCGCTGTCTCCAGAAGAGCTGATCGCCGACACCAAAGACGGCATCTATATTGAGGGCATGGGCAGTTTCTCGATCGACCAGATGCGACAGAACTTCCAGTTCGGTGGCGACGCCTTCTGGCGCATCAAGAACGGCAAACTGGTGCACATGCTGAAGAACGTCACCTACCAGAGCATCACCGAGAAGTTCTGGAACTCGTGCGATGCCATCTGCGACGAGCGCTTCTGGGTGCCCAACGGCGTGCTGAACTGCGGAAAGGGCGACCCGATGCAGATTGCGCAAATGACGCACGGCGCCGCCACCGCCCGATTTCGGCAGGTTCAGGTAAGACGAGCGAGGTGACCCTTACCCCGGCGTGCGGCAGGTTATGCCCCTCTCCTGCGAGGAGAGGGGCATGGTTCGTCAGTCATCCCCCATCGCGCCGAAGTGGCGTACCAAAATGCCGAAGTCGAACAGGGTGACCTCCTGGTCGCCGTCCAGGTCGGCAACGGGGTTCCAGTTGCTGTCGCCGGGCATACTGCCGAACGCGGCGACCAACTGTCCGAAATCGAACAGGGTGACCTCGTTATCTCCGTCGATATCGCCGGCGGTCAAGGAGAAGTTCACCTCGGCGCCTTCGCTGATGGAGACGTTTGGCACGGTCTGTCGCAAGAAGCGCGGCGCTTTGGCGGAGAGGTCGACCGTGCCCTGCAACTGCGTCTCGAAGGCGTATCTGCCTTCCTCATCCAGATTCACCACGTGCGTCTCCAGGGGGTCGGTGGAACCGGGGTGGCGCAGTTCGATGGTGACGGGTACAGTGGTCTTGTCCCCGGTGTAATCCCGAAGTTCCACCCTGCCGCTGATGGTCGCGCCGGGCGGGGTGGCTCTGCCTTCGATGGTGAAGCTCAAATCCTGCTCGCTGTTCCAGCCCCCGCCGACCGGGTTGCCGCCGAATCCCCAGCCACCGCCCGGGTTGTGCAGGTAGAACGGCTCGCCTCGCGTGGGGCTGGTACGCAGCCAGAACCACTGTCCGCCGTCGTTGCCAGTGCCGTCGTTGTTCAGGTCGAAGGGGCGTCGTACCCATGCGCTGAGGTAGTAAGTGCCCGGAGGCAGATGGAAACCGCCCAGTTCGAACACCAGATTCGCCCGTCGGCGCTGGGGCCAGGCGCCCGGCTCCAGCACTACCTCCGTGCCGATGGCAACCACGTCCAGCACATCCACGTGCGGGGCAGGGGAGATGGACAGAAACACTCCCAGATTATACGAGGGCGTACCCTGCTCACTGCCGTACACGGTCACGCGGTCGATCCACCAGCCCGGTTCGGGCACGGTGAAGTCGTCGAAGAGCCAGACCGAAAACGGCTGGCTATCGCGGTCGGTGAAATCCTGCGCGGGACTGCCGAGGCTGACGCCGTCCCACGGCTGGTCCCACAGGACGTCGGCGCGCGGGGCGGATACCCCCATCAGAAGCAATCCAATGCACGCCAGAACAAACCGCTTCATCCTTTCCTCCCCCTTCCTGATGGAAGATGAACGATGCATTGACAGGTTATCATGCAGGCAGAGGAAAGTCAACTCGTTACAGAGGGTGTTTGAAATCTCCCTCTATACCCGTGTCATTGCGAGGAGCGAAGCGACGAAGCAACCCCCTCCACCTTCCACGAACTGCAGGGGATTGCTTCACCTTCTTGCGAAGGTTCGCAATGACACAGTAATTGTCACCCTGAGCGCAAGCGAAGGGTCTCAAGCATTTAAGAAAAATGAGATGCTTCGGCTAAAGCTTCAGCATGACACGGAGACTGGAGGGCGAGGCTCCGTCCGAGCCTGCGATGCCGTATAACGGCTCACCAGGAGGTTCGCCCTCCAGGTACCTGTGCTAACCGTTTTTCAAACACCCTCCCTCGCGCATCTGGAGGAAACCATTCATTCCCTCCGGGGCAGCCGGACGACGTGACACCCAGATAGGTGTCAAACGGATTTTCGACGAGCAGAACCAAAAAGGACATGCCCAAACTACAAGGAGCCTCTACGGCTTAATCGAATCGAAATATCTCTTCACCGGCTGGCGGTATTCGGGCGGGATGGTCTCGCGCTGGAGGGCACTCTCCGCCGCGCGTCGGTACTGGATGTAAACGTCATAGCTGGGCGCACCACTTTGAACGGCATCGGGCGCCCCTCGTGTGACAAACGCCGGCGTCTCGCCCGGACCCGTGGCTAAGCCGGGCACATGCGTCGGTTTGCCACCCGGCACGTTCAATCGAGCGGTGTTCGCATCCTGCTGGGGGCGATACTCCAGCTGGTCCCGTTTGGGGCCGGTGGCAGGCGTGCCCGGTCCCCCGCCGAAGCGCTTCTCGTGGGAGTTCAATGCAACCGGAAGCCCGCCCAGCTCGGACTTTAGCATAGCAAGCCACATTGCCATCTCTGCCCACTGGCGCGCATCCAGCGCGCACGCACCTGCAGACAGTCAAGTGCCGCCTGCCTTGTGCATCCACTCGATAGCTTTTTGCAGGTCACCGATCTGCAGGTTCTTCAACGCTTCTAGCAGCTCTTTGGACGCCGAGTCCAGATTAGTGCCTTTCAGCGCCTCGGCGAGCTGGCGCATCAGCTCTTCCAGCTTCTGGCGCTCTTCGGGGGAGAGTTTGTTCCACTGCTCAGCGATTTGCTGTAGCAGTTCCCCCAGCTTCTGGGCGTCCTGCTGAGAGAGCGCCAAAGCCATCTGCATTGCCATCTCGCTGGAAAAGGGGGTGGTGGACTGCGGTTTCGTTGTCGTCGCCTCGCGGATTGGGGCGGGCGTGTTTTGTCCCTCCTTCGTCTTCAGCGCAGCGGTTTGCAGGCGTGCGCCCAGTTCCCGCTCCAGCTTTGCCTGCTGGATTTGCTGTTGCACAGTGCGTGCGCTCAGGAACTGGTCGGCAGCTCGCTGGAGCGGCTTGCCCGAATTCGCCTGCGCCAGTCTGCGCTGTTCCTCTTCCGCCTCTTGCTGGAGTCTGGACAGCTTGACCAGCGCATCGCGCTTGCCGATGCGGGCGCGTTGCATCTGCTTCGCCAGCGCGGCGAGCTGGGCAGATAGTTTCTGCATCTTCTCTCTGTCCTGCCCGGTCGCCTGCTTACGCCATTCCTTCGCCAGCTGTTCCGCCCGTTCGCCCGCCGAGCGCAGAGCCTGCTTCTGCTGTCGCGTCTGCGGGGACTGCAACCACGCGATGTCGGGAGCGAACCAGAGGAACGTTGCCAGCGCGGTCAACGCCAGAGCCATCCAGAGGGTTCGGGGGAAGGTTACCCGCGCCAGACGTTTCACATCCAGCGTCTCTGCCGTTCGTTCGGCGTCCTCGATTTGCAGGCGTTCCATCTCGTCCTGCGTTTCTCGCGCCGATAGCCACCGCGCTGTGCTGAGCCGTTCCTGCGTGCGTGCCTGTCGGTCTACCCACAGGGCCACCTGCTCTTCGCTTACGCGCCGTATCGCTCGGATGAGCGTCCCCGCCAGCGCACACAACGCCACCAGCCCGGCAGGATAGCCGAAGGGCACGTCCCAGCGCATCGCCCACGCCAGTGCCAGCCACACACTGCTGACACCTGCACCTGCCAGCCAGCCCAGACACATCCCCTGCAGGGCATAGCCGAGTCGCGCCCGGCGTGCGATGAGCCGGATAACCTGTTGCCACGTCGTGGTTGGAGCCGCCAACGCCTTCGCCCCCTTGTCGCTCTTTCTTTCAGTTTACACCACGCTGTGCAAGCATTGCAAGCATCACGCCAGCCCGGCAAACCGCGCCAGCCGCGCCAGCCCGACTATTTCTCCGGCGCTCGCCCGGGTGCGCCCCGCATACGCCCGCTGAGCGTCCTGATACAGCGCACGCGCCGTCGCGCTCGACACCTGCCGACACAGACAGAGCCACATCCCCACCGAGTGAGGCATATTCTCTGCACCGTCACCTCGTCCGCCCACGTCGCCTGCCCAGGAACCATCGGGGCGTTTCACCTTCAAGAGCCATGTTCCCGCGAAGCGCTCGGCATCTCGACGGTCAAACACGATACCGTGAACCGCACACCGCACGGCGAACTCCACGTTCAGGCTGGCGTGTGAGATGTCCTCACTGCCGCGGTCGTCGCGGTCGGTTCGGGGCCAGTATGCCCAGTCGTAGAGGCGGGGGTCGGCCGTGCGCAGGCGGTTACGGAAGAAGTGCGCCAGCCGCGTCGCCCTGTCCAGATAGCGCACGTTGCCCGTCGCCCGCCACATCTCGACCAGCGTGCAACCCATCGCGTTCTGCTGGTTGAGCGGCAGCACATCGTTAAGGCGATGGCTATAGTAATACCCCTCCTCGCGGGCGGGACCCTCGCGCCAGTAGAGGTCGGCGTCTCGTATGCACTCTTCGATGCGCTCGCGATACTCCCGCGCCTTCGCACCGAACTCTCTTTGCAGGAACCGGTCGGATTGCACCGTTTGCACGAACTCCGCGGGTGCGAGAGTAATCATGCCCGTATGCACAATCCACACGTGCCATTCGCCTCGCGAATATCGGGTGGAACCCCAGCCCGCCAGCGGTCTCCGCGCGTGGGTGTCTGCGATGCCTCGCACGTCATCGCGATTGCGCAGGACACGGTCGAAGTGCTCCACCAGCTGGCGCAGGTAGCGGCGGTCGCGGGTGGCGCGATACATCTCCATATAACCCAGCAGGATGTACGACTCCGCCCATGCCAGAAAGCCCTCATCGTTGGTGTGTTCCGAGTAGCCTTTGCCCCCGTTGATTGCCAGATCGCTCTGGTCGAACAGCTCACGCCATCGCCGACGCTCGTCCAATGGTGTGACCTCCTTTGCGTATTGCGCCTATTGTAGCGGGAGGCAGCGGTTCGGTCAAGAAAGTCGGGACACAAGGGAAAGGCTGTGGCGCTACCGAACTACCCTGCGGTGGATTTCATCGGGAAGAGGATGGCAATGACACACAAAGAGCGGCTTCTGGCGGTGTTCCAGAGCGAGCGTCCCGACGTGATGCCCTGGTTCGCCGATTTGACCTACTGGTATAGCGCAGAAGTGATTAAGGGGACTCTGCCGGAGAAGTATCGCGGCGACGGCGTGGTGCGACTGTATCAGGACCTGAACGTGGGCGCGCACGAGCATGTGCTGAACTGCCCCTGGCGCACAGAGTACGAGGATGTGCGCATCGAGGTGGAGGAGGAGCGGGACGCCGGCGGACGCCCGGTGCGCACCCTTACCCGCTGGGTAACTCCCATCGGCACGCTATCACAGGTACAGGAGTTTGAACCCAACTCCTACTGCTGGGCGTATCGGGAGTACCCGGTGAAGACGCCCGAGGACCTGAGGGTTCTGCGCTTTATCTTCCAGCATCAGCATGTGACTGCCGACTACACCGAACAGCGGCGACAGATTGAGCTCTTTGGCGACTGGGGTGTGGCGGCATCCATGCCCAACCGTACCCCGATGGCGAACCTGTTCGTCATCTGGATGGGGGTGACCAATGTCAGTTACGCACTGGCAGACGCCCCGGAGGAGATCGAGAAGACCATCGAGGTTCTGGCCGCTGCGGACGACCCCATCTACGAGATTATCTGTCAATCCCCGGCGCCGCTGGTGTACTTCCCCGATAACATCACGGGCGAGGTGGTCAGTCCGCGCATCTTCCAGAAGTATTACGCGCCGTACTACCGCCGTCGCGCCGAGCAACTGCATCGGGCGGGCAAGTTCATCTTCGTGCATATCGACGGCACGTTCAAGAACCTTCTGCCTCATGTGGGACCGACCGGAGTGGACTGCGCGCAATCGCTCACGCCTGCGCCTGTGGGAGACGTGCCGCTGGAAGATTTCCGCTCGCTGGCAGGGCCCGACCTCATTCTGTGGGGCGGCGTGCCCGCGGCGTTCTTCAGTCCGGTGTATCCGGAAGAGGTACTGCGCGACATCGTGCTGAAAGCCATCCGCCTGTATAAAGATGACCCGCGCTTCATGCTGTGCGTATGCGACCAGGTGCCACCCGACGGCATCATCGAGCGGGTGAAGATGGTGAGCGACCTGGTGGAAGAGCATGGGCGCATCGGGGGTTGAGTGACAGAAGTGGTATAACCACACCGGAGACCGCTGGATCGGAGAACCGCCATGACAACCCGTCTAGAACAGCTGATTAGGGAGCTGGAAGAACTTCCCCCGGCAGAGCAGGAGAGGTTCGTTGAGCCGACCCCTCTCCCGCCCTCTCCCCGACGCGGGGAGAGGCTCTTGCTCCCCTTCCCTCGCAGGGAAGGGGCAGGGGGTTAGGTTCAGACACGACTCAGCAGAAGCCTTGTTTTCCACCGGCGCGGTCGGCAGGGACAGACTCAATCGCCTTTATCGGGGATAATAGCTTTTCCTTCAACTGCTGAGCAATTCCACCACCCGGTGCGCAATGAGCGGAAGGGGCACCACGTGCGCCGCCGCGCCCAGTTGAATGGCTTCGCGCGGCATCCCGAAGACCACACAGGTCTCCTCATCCTGAGCGATAGTGCACGCGCCCGCGTCGCGCATCCTCTTCAGCCCGCGAGCGCCATCCGCGCCCATGCCGGTCAACAGCACGCCCACTGCCGACGCGCCGCACACCTGCGCCACCGAGTCGAACAGCACGTCCACCGACGGGCGATGGCGGTTGACCGGTTCGGTCTGCACCACCCTCGCGCGATACTGCGAGCCGTTGCGCGTTACCTGCAGATGGTAGTCACCGGGGGCGATGTAGGCGTGACCGCGTTCCAGTACGTCGCCGTCTTCCGCTTCTTTTACGGACACGGCACACAGCTTGTCCAGCCTTTCTGCGAAGGAACGTGTGAACACGGGCGGCATATGCTGGACGATGACGATAGGGGGTACCTCGCCGGGCAAGCCCTGCAACACCTGCCGAATCGCTTCGGGTCCGCCTGTGGAGGCACCAATCGCAATCAGATGAGCCGTGCATTTGCCCCTGACCGTGGGAGCAGATACTGGTTCAACGGGAGCAACATGTGGCGTGCGACCACGAACCCGAGCGCGAGCCGCCGCCTTGACCTTGCTCGTAATCTCGTGCGCCAGTGCCGCCATGCCCGTGAAGACGCTTTGTGTGGGCTTGGCGATGAAGTCGACGGCGCCCAGCTCCAGCGCTTTGAGGGTGACCTCACTGCCCTCGCGCGTCAGCGTGGAGACCATCACCACCGGCATGGGATGAGCGTGCATCAGCTTCTGCAGGAAGGTGATACCGTCCATGCGGGGCATCTCCACGTCCAGCGTCAGTACATCGGGCTTCAACTGCACGATCTGCTCGTAGCCGTCGATGGGGTCGCTGGCGACGCCGACCACCTGAATCTCGCTGTCGCGCGACAGAATATCTTTCAGGAGCTGACGAATAACGACCGAGTCGTCGATAATCAGAACGCGAACAGGGCGAGTTTCATCCATGCGCCTACTCCCGAAGCGGACTTCCCGAATCGATTATCGGCAGTCCGTTTGCGGAGCTTCAGGAGTTGCGCTCGATGGTACTGCAGGCGAACTGTGAGAATGGTCCCGAAGTGCACTTCCCGCACGCGAGTGCCGTGGTCTCGAAGATCGGCTCGGTGAGAATCTGCGGTTTCCGGTATGGTTTGCGTGCTTCCGGGCGATGCATTCTGGATTGCGGTTGGTTCTGCTTTTCCACCTAATTCACCCCCATTTGCTCGATTTCGTCTTCGCTTGTCGGTCGTTCCGACACAAAAGCGACCCCTCGCTCCACGAGCGCCTGTGCGAAGGCGATGGTGTCGGTCAATACCTCTTCGGGCGTAACTTCGTATCTGCGCGCCAGCTCGTGTGCGATCTCCTCGATGGTCCGGCTACCGTCTGCCAGATTCCAGATGTAGGTACCCACCTCGTTCAGGCTGTGCAATTCCCGCTCCTGTGGCGAGATGATCACGGCTTCGTTCTCGATCACCCGCCACGCCAGAAACGGCGAACGCACCAGATAGTGCCGCGGGGTTATTTCTTCTGCCGGCGTCTCCATCTCCACACCTTGCGCAAGCTGCGCACGAATTGCGGCGCGCGCGTTTGCAGTATACCGTAAAGCCACCACTTTCCGCCATGCGGGGAGAAGCGCTTCTTGCCTCTCCACACGGTGCGCACCTCGCCCAGCACCTGTTCGCGCAAAACGCGTTCCTCATCCTGCAGAGCGTCGCCGCGAAGGACAATGTGTCCATCCTCGACCGATACCACCCGATGGCATCGCACTCCCCACGGCGTGTTCACCAGCACGATCATGCCGGGCTTCACCTTGAGCGAGGGCACAATCTCCAGCACATCGCCGCCCCGGATTACCGGCGACATACTTGCTCCCTGCGCCTTCAGCCACACGGTTTCGCCCGCCTGAATGCGCTGGAGCAAAGCGATGGTATCCGGACTCAGCGGGCGGAACCGGAGTTCCTGCTTTTGCGCCATTCCCATATCACCTCGCTTAGCGGCATTATACCTGCGCCCGGATAATACGCCTGCAAAATCTGCTCTGCCGTCTGCCCGGCGCGTGCCCGTCCCGCCGCCCCCCACTGGCACAATCCGTATCCGTGTCCGGAGCCGCGCCCCTCGAACACGATCGTATTACCCTGGTCCAGCCGCACGCTGAACAGGGTAGAGGGTAACTTCAATTGTGTGCGCAAACGCGCTCCGGTGATTTCGCGAGTGACCGCGCCCCAACGTATTCGCAGGCTCTGCACGCGCCCGCCTGCGTCGGATTGCACGATTTGCACGTCTATATCCCCGTTCGGCGTATCTTGCGTCGAATCCTGCCCCGCAACAGCCTGCCATACCTCGAGAAACGTGAAACCGAGCGACCACTGATGACGCGGATTAGCCGAGCAATAGTCCTTGCCGTTTGGGGCGGAGTCTGGGGGTGGTGGTGGCGCGTTGTCGGGCACAGCAGGTTGTCCGCCGCAGTCCGCAGTATACGTGCCGTCCACCGGCATGTTGTCGCGGGCAACGACAAGTCCGGCAGTGCTCTGTACCGCCGAGGTCGTGCTGTCGCGCTCGGCGTCCACTCCGCCGTACACCTGACAGTGCGTGCCGTCGCAAAAGTCTGCGCCTTCTGCTTCGTGTTTTGCACGGTTGCGTACTGCCCAGCTGCGCGCGGCGATTGCCTGTGCCTTCAGCGCCTCTGCCGGAAAACCAGGAGGCATCTCCAGCGGTACCACGCCCTGTAGATAGTCTTCCAGAGTCAGCACGTTCAGCACCTGCACCCGGTCTTGATGGATACGCAGGACGATTCTGCCGCGATACGATCTGCCGTTGTTGCCCGCGTTGTCGGAGATGGTCAGAGGAGCATCACCCTGAAGGCTCCAGTCCCGGGCGCGATGTGTCGCTTGCGCGGTCTTCAGCACAATCTGGTCGCCGTCGCGCTGTACGGTGACCTGTTCTCCCGCCGCGAAGTCGCGCTTGCTATCCCGCGATTCCGCCCGCCATCGGGTAGTGCAGGAGACGTGAAAGGGAGCCGACCGCCAGCGCGTCAACAGCACCCGCACCTCCGTGTGGAAGTCGTCCTGTGATCTGGGCATTGCTGGTGCGCTCTGCCAGAGCGTCAGGGCGAGCAGTATGAGCATCAGCGGTTTCATCGTTGTCGACTCCGCAGGTATCGCTCGCGCGCCCGGTCGGACAGAAGCCAGAGCGGATCCTCTTTCAGGATGGGGAGAATCACCCGACGCATCGCGTCGGCATCGATCAGCCGACAGTAGGCGTTTCCCACCATCTCCTCCCGCATGGCGCCCGCCTCACGCAGGGGGTCGTCCACGCGAGTGAAGTCGCGCTCCCATCCCCACAGGTGAAGCCGGTTCCGCACAATGATTTCGCGCCCGTTCTCATCGACCACAATGCCATCCGTCCAGTCCTCCTGCAGGTGGTAGGGCACGTCGGCAAGCTCCTCCAGCGCGTGCAAGCTGGTGTTGCTCTGCTGATTACAGCCCAGCATCAGGATGTATCCGCCCGCGTCCATCAGCTTCACATAGGGACTACCGTTGCCGCATGGGGTGGTGCAGAGCTCGTGCCCTTCGGTGTAGAAGTCGGCGCGTGCTCCCAGCGCGGTGACGGAGTGGGTAGGGTGCAGACTACGCCGGACGCCCGGGCGTCGCCGAAAGGTTTCTGGGATGATACCGATCCACTTCGGGCAGGGCGTTGTGCGCACATCCATACGCGGTGGGCTCTGCGGCGAGTCGGCGGGCGAGCCGTTCAGCGCGGGCATCAACAGCGTACCTGCGGGCGACAGCGCTGACAGAAGCGCGTCGAGAACCGTCTCCGCGCCGCCCTCTACCCATCCAATACTGCTGAGCGAGGAGTGGACAAGTACATCCATTCCCCGCTGGACACCCAGCCGGCGGAGCTCTGCGGTCAGCGTTTCCCTATCCAATCCGATTGGCATCGCCTGTCCCTCGTTTTATCCATACGTTTCGCCGAGGGTGAGGTGCAAGCCTCCAAAGGTCAGAGGACTGTTCACGCCGAATTATTGCGGCATGAAAGCTCGACGGACTGCACTGGCGATATGTTTCATGTGGATGGGTGTGTCCTGCTGGGCGCAACCTGTGGTGAACCCCGGCGAGCCGTTCGGTAGGCTGCCGCTGGTCGATGAGGTCGTCTGTGGTAACCCCAACGACCCGCACGAGTTTGCCGAATCGGTACCCGGCGTTTCGCGCATCGAGACCGTTCTGGGCAAGTCGTGCCGGGTACTCCCGTCTACGCCCGAGCAAAAGGGATTCGCCTTCTTCGCCTACCGCATCGGCAAGGGCAAAGGGCTGAAACCGGGTGAGGCGTATGTGCTCGCCATCGACTACCCGGAGGATAAGCCGCGCGCGTTTCATGTGGTGAATCGGGGTTGCGAGGTCTTTCAGGGCTTCCATACCGGCAACACGCTGGGCGATGCCATGCACGGCTATGTGCCGAGCAATCCCGAGTCGCTGAACTTCCCGCTGTCGGGCGATTATCGCACGTGGCGACAGATGTTCTTCCTGTTTGAGCGCTTTTACGGTCTGAAGCGCACGCGCGACGATGCCAGCCGCCCCGATTCGCCCGAAGATGGGTTCTGGGTGATCGTCGTGCGTCTGGACCCGGGCGATGACCCCCTTTCTGCCGGTCCTGCCGTGCATCGCATCCGTCTCTTCCGCGTGCCCGACGTGCGAAAGCTGTATTTGCCGTTGCGCCTGCCGCCAGACCCCCTGCCGAAGCGAGCTATCTTCGTGCGCGAAGAGATGGCGGATACCTTCGCCGAGGGGCCCAACGCCTGGAAGAACCCGCCAGCAGTGGACATGACGCGCTTCTTTGAGTTCAAGGCGCACGCTATGCGCTTTCTGGGCATCAATACCTTCTGCAAAGACCTGCTAGAGTTCGGGCACAATCAGGGCTGGGACGCAGGGGACGACAACTGGTATGTGCCATCGCACGACCCTAAACGCTGGGAGCGCATCCTGCAAATAGCCAGAGCGCACGGGTTGTCGGTATTGCCCTACTATGAGTATGCGGGGAGCATGGGACTAAACAAGGTGGTGCAGTGCGCCCCGTTGAAGGGTCCAGGACAACCCTATACGGGCATCTGGTGGGGTGAGCTGTATCACGCCGACATCACCGACCCCCGCACGCTGGACGACGCGAAACGCTTGCTGGACGCCACTATCGTCCGCTATAAGGGACAGGTGCGCTTCCTGGGGGCGTGGTTCCGCAATCGGGTCAGTCACATTCCGATCTCGTTCTCGGATGATGCGCTGGCACGGTTTGCTCGTGAAGCCAATCAGGGACAGACCATCACCCGCGAGCACATTCGCGCCGACGCCAGCCTGCTGGAGCGGTATCGCGACTGGTGGCTGGGCAAGCGCAAAGCCTTCTTCATCGCCCTGCGCGACTATCTGCGTGAGAAGGTGTCGCCCGATTGCCTGGTTTTCTGGACGAACTGGACGGGCGAGCCGGGCCCGCCGCTCGACCACGGCAAGACGGTGGTTACCGATGACGTGGAATTGTGGAAACCACTGTTACCGCAGTGGTGGGAGACGGTCTCTCTGGATGAACTGCTTCGCACCGACCGGTACCTGAAGAGCATCACCCGCTATCCCACCAGCTGGGGCGACGAGGAGCCTCAACACGGCGAGCCGCGCGCCGACCCCGAAAACTACCGCGACACGGAAGGCATCCTGTTCACCTATCCGTTCCACCGCATCTATTCGGTGTCCCGGACGCAGGATATGGACGCCTTCCGCAACCGCTCGGGTCTGGCGATGGTGCGCATGTATTCGCTGAACGAGCATCGGGATGGTGGTGTGCTGGGAGATTTTCTCTCCGATGTGGAACGGACAGGCGCTCACTGCATGGCGTCGGAGGTGCGCGCGGTGGCTTTCGGCGACCCGTTCTATCTGGGCTATCTGGTGGGGAACACCCACACCCGCGGCTTTCCCGAGTATGTCCGCCGGTTCAACGCCGCGTTTCTGGCTCTGCCGGCGTTGCCCAGCCGCCGCCTGAGTGACGCCTGCTCCGACTCCGAAGTGGTGGTGCGCATCATCCCCACGCCCGACAACCGCTTCGGCACTTATGTGGCTATCGCGCATATTGGCTGGAAGCCCAAAAAGAGCGTGCAAGTCGCTCTGCCTCTCTCGGGCAGGGTGGTGGACGCAGTGAGCGGGAGAGAGCTCAAGCCCGTCCGGATAGAGAAGGGTCGAGTGGTGCTGAACCTGTTGCTGGATGCCTGCGAACTGCGTGCCCTGCACGTGACGCCCGTTACCCGTCGTGCTGGCGGCAAGCACTGACGTCCTGCGGTGTCATCGCGAGGAGCGATAGCGACGAAGCGACCTCCTCCGTCTACCGCGACTTGTAAGGGGATTGCTTCGCCTGCCTGGGGCAGGCTCGCAATGACACTTCTGTGTCACCCTGAGCGAAGCGGAGGAGCTCTGTCACACTTGAAAGCGAGATGCTTCGCGTTCGCTCAGCATGACAGTTGGTGTGGAGGGCGAGGCTCCGTCCGAGCTGGTGATGAATGCAACCTAACCCCTCTGCCCCCCTTCCCTGCGAGGGGATGGGGGACGCCTCTCCCCGCGTCGGGAGGTTGGAAGAGGGGGTTGGCTCACCGGGAGGTTCGCCCTCCACGGTTCAGGGGGTGTTGGGCTGGTGCTCTGGCTGGTTCCAGATGGCGGTTCCATCCTCCAGCCTCAGCCACGTGCGGAAGTCGCGCACATTCTCCCACAGCTCGATCACGCGAGCACCACAGAGGAACCCCTCCTTGCCATAGCCTCCGTATCCGCTCGCTCTACCGTAGCACAGGCGGATGCCGTAGAGGTCGCCCCAGTAGTCGTTGATATGCTCGTGCCCGACAAAGGTGCCGATCACCTCGCCGACCTCGTGCAGGGCGGCGAAAAAGCCGGTGTTAATTTTGGGCGCGCACACCTCTTCGTGCTTCTCGCCATAGCACACCTGCGTGCGCCACACTTCATCATATTCGGGCAGGGGGATGTGGAAAAAGGCAAGCGAGGGGATGCGTTCTGCTTTTTCGGGGGAGATGCCCCAGCGCTGGCGCATCTGTCTGGCAGTGCGCACATACCAGGCAATCTGGTCACGCGTGATCCATCCCCAGCCGCCGATGCTGGTGGTGGCGTAGCTGTTCGAATCGATGCCCCAGAGGAAACAGGCGGGTGTGTCGCCCCGCTTGTTCATTACAGGTAGCACGTAGTTGCCCACGCCCGTGATGTTTCGGGGACCACGCTTGCCCACGAAGTGCGGGCAGGCTTCCAGCACCCGCCACAGGTCGTCGCGGCACAGCGTGCCTTCGTCGTCGTGGTTGCCCATTACGGCTGTCCAGGGCAGTCCGTGCGCTTCGATGGGCTCCACCAGCTGAAGCATCCCGCGTTCGGCATCTTTGCAATCTGCCCCGCCCAGCATATCGCCGGTGAGGAACACCAGGTCGGGCTGTTCGCACTCCAGCACCGCCTCCATGACCTGTCTCGTGCGCCGGTCCCGCTCATCGAAGTTCGTCCAGTGAGTATCGGTGAACTGCACAATCTTGAATGTCTCGCCTCGGAAGCGCAGTGGCTGTCGCATTTCTCCTCCTGTGGTAGGGTTTTTCAGGATTCATACGCGCTGATCCGGTCTTGTCCTGCGCCGGGGAAGTATCGTGTGACCTGCGGGTACAATAATCGGCGGGAGGGTTAACCATGCAGACACGAACGAAGGAAGAGTTACTGGTTCAGTTGACGCGCGAAACCCATCTCGAGGAGGAGGAACTGATCGAGCGCGCGGTGGAGACGGGTTTGCGGCAGATGTGACGTGATACGGTGCTCGGGCAGTATCTGCGCGGCGAGATTTCGCGCGAACAGGCTGTGGAGGAAGTCGGGCTGGATTGGGGGGAACTGGCTGAACGCCAGTGGCGAGCGGCTCAGGAAGACCTGAAATGGGCAATGAACGAGTAGAATCAGCCGTACTGGATGCGGGTCCTCTCATTTACCTGCACGAAGTGGGATCGCTCAGTCTTCTTACCGCTTGGCGATTTGCCATCGAAGTTACTTTTGTCTGGGCGAGGGCGCAGGTAGTGCTATGCGCCAACCTTACGGTAAACACCGATTAAGGTGCGTTTTAAGACGCCCCTGTGAACGTGCGGCGGCGGAAGGCAGGCAGTTCCGCGGCGAAGAGCAGGTTGTGCGCCCAGCCCGCGTAGTCGCCGAATCGCTGTCGGAAAAAGTCGCCTATGAGCCAGTACACCCGTTCTGTCAGGCTCCCTCCCTGAAGCTCCGGCAGATAGTCGCGCCGAGCGATCTGCCACACGTGGGTATCCACCGGGATCGCCTGCGGCTTGTCCAGTGCGAAGAGGCACACGCAATCGGCGATTTTGTGTCCGACGCCGGGCAGGGTGGTCAGCTCGGCGTGCGCCCGTTCGTATGGCGCTTCGCGCAGGCGATAGAGCCACGATTCCCCTCGCTGAGACATCTCCCGCGCTACCCGCACGACCACCCGCGCCCGATAGCCGAACCCCAGCGCGAACAGCTCCTGTTCGTCCGCCTCTGCCAGCGCGTCCACTGTGGGAAAGCGGTGGTAGACCACGCCGTCTATCTCTGCCAGAGGCTCGCCGTAGCGTCGGCACATGGCGTCCACCATGCGCGTGATGCGGGCGATATTATTGGCGCTGGAGCAGAGGAAGCTGAACAAACACTCGACGGGGTCGGTGCGCAGGACGCGCAATCCGGGGAAGGCAAGGGCAATCTGTGCCAGACGAGGGTCTGCGTCGCTCCACTGCCGAACCAGCGGCGCAAGCGGCGTGCCGAGCTGAAAATAGTCGTGCAGGATTGGTTCGATATCGGTGTCGGATGTACCGGTATACAGTAAATCGGTCTCCGTCTGGTGCAGGGTGACCACCTGCGAGCCGATGACGCCGCGCCACATGTTCTCCGCGATTAGCCTCCAGCGGAACGACTGTCCGCACATCAGGGTGACGTCACAGCGCAGCTCGTCAGGCGGTACACCCAGCGATCGCCACGTCATACGCCGTCTATTTCCAGAGCCGAGAGGAACGCAGGGTATTCTTCGTCATGTTCGAGGTGGTAGGAAAGAACCGCCAGCTCCTGCAGGAAGGACACGTTGCGCACGGTGACGCCCGCGGGCACTCGCAGGATGGTGGGCGCGAAGTTGAGAATGGCTTTCACACCGGCATCCACCAGCTTCTCGGCGACCTCCTGCGCTGCACTGGCGGGCACCGCGATGATGCCGATGCGGGCGCGGATGCGCTCGTTCACCTCTTTCAGGCGGTTCACGTCCAGTATCTCGTGGTTCCATAGCATTCTGCCGATCTTGGCATAGTTATTGTCGAACACGGCTGCGATGATGAACTTGTGTTCGCGCAGTCCGGGGTAGCCTACCAGCGCCGACCCCAGGTTGCCCGCACCCACCAGCAACATCGGTTGTTCACGGTGAATCTTGAGTATGCGGGCGATTCGGGCATGCAGTTCGCTGACCCTGTAGCCGACGCCCGGCTTGCCGAACTCTCCGAAGTAAGACAGGTCTTTACGGAATTGTGCCGCGTTGATGCCGGTCTGTTCTTCGATTTCTGCGGAGGATACGGTGTGCACTTTCGCCGCCTCGAGGTCGCTGAGCAACCGCAGGTAGGTTGCCATACGCTCGAGGGTTGGGATGGGAACGCGGTGGTTGCTCGACTCTACCCCTTTACGACGTGCCATCTCTGTGGTATAACACCCCTCTCGTCGAATCGGATTGCATATATAGCATAACTAAGCGATATTGTACCTTTTTGTGCGGGTTGGGTCAATAGGGGGTGCGCTGGCAGTGCGGAAGGAAACAGGGGCATCTGGCGCTATAGACGGTTCATCACGGGGTTCGTACCTTCCAGATTGCTGCCTTTTACTCTTTGGAGGGCGAATCTCCGGGTGAGCCGTATTCAGGTTTTTCGGCTCGGACGGAGCCTCGCCCTCCAGAGCAGGTGTCACGCTGAGGCATCAGCCGAAGCATCTCAAGAGATTCTTCGCGTTGCTCAGAATGACAATGAGCGTGTCATTGCGAGCCTGCCTGAAGACAGGCGAAGCAATCCCCTTCGAATCGGGGTAGTCGGAGGAGATTGCTTCGTCGCTTCGCTCCTCGCAATGACACACGGGCGAAGGAGGTTTCAAATGCCCTTACCACCGCCCTTGACATTCTTGCTCAAGTATAGTATACTTTTGTATACTTGTTCCGGCAGGAGGAGGCACGGTGAGAGAGGACGAGCGTGTTGTGGACCTCGAGATGTTGTCGGACCTGTTGTTGCGACTGGCGGGGCGGGACGAGGACTACCCGGCGTACACCGAAGCGCGAAACGCTCAGCGCGAGCAGGTGGATTCGCAAAGAGCGGGCGAGCTTGCCCCTCTGCACCACAACCTTCAGATGGACGCGGTGGAGTTTCTGCGTCGGCGGGAGGTGAGGCTGATGCTGGACAGTGCCTACCTGACGCCCCGTCAGCGTGAGGTGATTGAGCTCTTTGTGAGCGGATACACCTTCGAGGAGATCGGCAGGCAGTGGGGTATCAGCAAGCAGGCGGCAAATAAGCTGTTCCTTCGAGCCTGCGAAGCCATCCGGCGCAGATGGTCGCAACATCCCCTCTATGGCTTGACGTGCACCTACAGAGAGTGCACCCTGCGCCGGTACGCTCGGCGAGTGCGCTGGCTGAACCGCGACGAACAGGACCGATGAAGGGCTGTCATTCGCCCGCCAGCCTGCAAAATCTGTGCTTCGCGGGGTACAATACAGCCAGGTTTAGCAGCTGGAGGGTGGATTGACCGGTAAGCTGGTAGTCGGTATCACGGGCGCCAGCGGCGCCATCTACGCGGTGCGCTTCTTACAGCACGCCTCCTGCTACTTTGAGCAGTTGCTGGTGATTGCATCGGAACATGCCCTGTCGGTGGCACGCGCCGAGCTGGGGCTGGACGTGAACATGAGCAATCTTTGTCCGCAGCGCTTGCTCGGCGCGGAATATCCGAATATTCTGTTCCTGAACCCGAAGGACTACTTCACGCCCCCAGCAAGCGGTTCGTTCCGGCACGACGGCATGGTCATCATTCCCTGCTCGATGGGCACGGCAGGACGGATTGCGCACGGAGTATCGGACGATCTGCTGACACGCGCCGCCGATGTGTGCCTGAAGGAGCGGCGGAAGCTGATACTGGTGGTGCGGGAAACACCGCTGAACCTCATCCACCTGCGCACCCTGACCACACTGACCGAGGCGGGTGCGGTGGTGTTACCGGCTGCCCCGTCTTTCTATCACCGCCCCCGCACAGTAGAGGAGCTGGTGGACACCGTGATCGCGCGCGTGCTCCAGCAGCTGGGCGTCGACCAGCGAATCGTGCCGCAGTGGCAGGTGGATGAATAATCGGGCAGGGAAAGCCTCTCCGACTGTATAAACTGAAATTAAGCACTTATTACCATCTTCTAAAGGAGGCATCTTACCGTGTCTGCACGCTCCTTTCGGTGGACACTCACCGTACTGCTGATCATCCTTGGATTGGTGGTGGGATACCAGTCCACACCCTGGTTCATCTCGTCGCTGAAACGGCTTCTGCCCGATGTGGCAACCCAGCCCGACACTCCCAGCATCCTGGACGATGCGCGATTTCAGGCGACGGTTCGGCTGGCTTTGACGGTGGTAGGCGCGCTGGTAGGCGTCATCCTGGCTTCCGAGATATTCCGCTTCGTGCTGAACGTGCAGAGGCAGATCGAGAACGCATCCACCCGCGAGAAGATTGCCCTGACGGTGGGCGGAGGCTTCGGTGTGCTGTTGACCGTGCCCTTCGCGGTGCTGTTCAGCCGGTATGGTCTTATCGGCATCCCGCTGACGCTGGTGGTCGGTATCACCTTCATCTACCTGAGCACGGTGGCGGTGCTCAGCATGAAGGAGTGGCGGATGGTACTTCCTGCCGTGCAGGGCGAGGGAGAAGATCAGCCACCTAAAATCAAGATTCTGGACACCAACGTCATCATCGACGGGCGCATCGCCGATATCTGCCGCACGGGATTCATCGAGGGCCCCATCTATGTACCGGGCTTCGTGATCGATGAGTTACAGCACATCGCCGACTCTTCCGACTCCCTGCGCCGGGCGCGGGGCAGGCGGGGGCTGGACATCCTCAACCAGATGCAGAAGGAACGCCATCTGGAAGTGCGCACCTACGACGACATGGTTGACCCCAACGAGCCGGTGGATAAGCGTCTGGTAAGCCTGGCGAAAGCCATCGATGGTGTCATCGTGACCAACGATTTTAACCTCAACAAGGTGGCAGAGCTGGAGGGCGTGCAGGTGCTGAACGTCAACGAGCTTGCCAATGCCCTCAAGCCGGTGGTTCTGCCGGGCGAGGAGATGCGCGTGCGCATCATCAAGGAGGGGAACCAGCCCAACCAGGGCGTAGGCTACATGGACGACGGCACCATGATCGTGGTAGAAGGTGGGCGCGACTTCATCGATCAGGATGTGGAGGTACTGGTCACCAGCGTATTGCAGACGGTGGCTGGCAAGATGATCTTCGCGAGCATCAAATCGCAGGAGGGCGAGAGCACCGAGTGGGTGGATCGCAGTGTCCGCATGCCCACGGCGCGCCTGCGACGAAGGCGGTAGCGAAAGGAGTGTATCAGCATGGGCGGGGTCTGTGCCATCATTGTGGGCGGGGGCAGGAGCGAGCGGTTCGGTCTGCCTGGCGGTAAGCTGTGGGCACGGATCGGCGGCGTGCCGGTCATCGAGTGGACCCTGCACCGGTTCAACGAACATCCCGACGTCGACCATATCGTGCTGGTGGCTCGTGAGACGGATATGGACCGCCTGCGGGAGCTGGTTCGGCACTACCCCAAGGTGGTGGCAGTGGTTCCGGGCGGGCAGGAGCGATGGGAGTCGGTGCTGGCAGGTCTCGGCGCGATGCCTGCTGAAGACGAATGGGTGCTGGTGCATGACGGGGCGCGTCCGGCGGTGTCGTCAGACCTCATTACGCGGGTGATTGACGAGACAAAAAGGGCTGGTGCGTGTGTGCCCGCTGTGCGCCTTGTGGACACCTTGAAGTATGTGGACGAACACGGGCTGATAGTGGAAACCCTGCCCCGAGAACGGCAGAGTGACGGTTGCACGCTCGTGCTGAACACGGTGCAGACGCCTCAGGGCTTCAGGGCGGAGATTCTGCGGGAGGGATACCAGCGCCACTCTGGCGCGAAGAAGCCCACGGACGATGCACAGGTGGTGGAAGCGATGAGACAGGTGCGTGTGGTGGAGGGAGACCCCGACAACATCAAGGTAACTTACCCCGAAGACCTGCACCGCCTGGAGCGTATCCTTCTGCCGGGATTGGAGATACGGAACGGCTTTGGGTACGATGTGCATCCGTTCGCGGAGGACAGGAGGCTGGTTCTGGGCGGGGTGGAGATACCGTCACCGCGCGGGCTGGCTGGGCATTCCGACGCCGATGTGGTGTTACATGCCATCACCGATGCCCTGCTGGGCGCGGGCGGGCTGGACGACATCGGCACGCTCTTCCCCGATACCGATCCTGCCTACCGCGATGCCGACAGTACTGCTCTTCTCGCCGAGGCGTGGCGCAGGGTTTATGGTCGGGGATTCCGCCTGGTGAACGTGGATGTGACCGTGCTGGCGGAGGCTCCGCGCATCCGTCCGTACGTGCCCGCCATGCGCGAGCGCATCGCGAAGACGCTGGAAACGGATAGCGAGCGTATCAACATTAAAGCCACGACCAGCGAAGGCATGGGGTTTGTGGGCAGAGGCGAGGGTATCGCCTGCTATGCTGTGGCGACACTGCGCCGCCTGGGTACGCCGTAACCCGCCTGCGGAAGCGGGGAATCTTGTCTTGAGTGACCGAGAGGGTTTTGATATGATATATTCCCCCATACAGAGCTTTTCTGTATAAACGAAGCCATGACCGCATTGGGGCATCCGCTGTTTCTCGCCATCAGCGCGACTATCGGCGCGGCTCTCGTGGGGGGCGCGCTGGCACATCGTCTGCGGTTGCCCATCATCATCGGCTATATCAGCGCAGGTGTGGCGCTGGGTGTGCTGAACCCCGTCCTGAAAATCGATGCCGACAGTATCCACACGGTATCCGAGTTCGGCATTGCGTTGATGATGTTCGTGGTGGGCATGGAGCTCTCTCTGCGTGACCTGGTGCGCTCGGGTGGCAGGCTGGCGATGGCAGGAGCGCTTCAGATCGGGCTGTCCATCCTGTTCGGCTACCTGTTGATGAGCGCGCTGGGCTGGCAGTGGTTCCCTGCGCTGATTGCCGGATGTATCGTCGCCATGAGCAGTACCGTGGTGATGATTCGCCTCTACGAGCGGCAGGGCGATGTGGGCAGTACGGCGTCCGTGCTTGCGATGGGCATCGCTGTGACGCAGGACCTGGCGTTGATTGTGCTGGTGGGCATGATGCCGGTGCTGGCGGATTTCACCCCGGAGCGCATTTCGGCGCTGGGCGGCACGCTGTTGCGTTCGGTGCTGGTGCTGGGGGGTGCCTCCCTGCTGGCGACCCGCATTATCCCCACTCTACTGCGTCATGCGGCATACTGGAACTCGCGTGAGCTGTTCATCCTGATGGCGGTGACGTTATGCTTCGGCACGGCGCTGGGTACGCACATGCTGGGCTTCTCGATGGCGCTGGGAGCGTTCCTGACGGGGCTGATCATCAGTGAGTCCGAGTATAGTCGGCAGATTGTAGCCGAAGTGGTGCCCATCCGCGACGTGTTTGCCATCTTCTTCTTCGTCTCGCTGGGGATGTTGATCGAGCCGGCGTCGCTGGCGTCGCAGTGGCGGTATGTGCTCCTGTTGCTGGTGCTCATCATGCTGGGCAAGGCGTTGCTCATTGCGTGGCTGGTGCATCTGATCGGCTTTCCCGTGCGTGTCGCGGTGACGGTGGGGCTGTCGCTGGCGCAGATCGGGGAGTTCTCCTTTGTGATGGCGGAGATGTCTAGGGTTAAGGGGTGGTACACTCCCGAACAGTACAACATCATCCTGACAGCTTCCGTCATCTCTCTGCTCTTTTCGCCAGTGCTGTTTTCGCTGTCGCCAGCCATCTCGCGCTGGGCGTCCCGCTTCGTTCGCGGCGAGCGGTTTCGCGAACTGCGCGAGGAGGTGCAGGTGCATCGCAGTGTAATGCGCGACCACGTCATCCTGTGTGGATTCGGCAGGGTGGGAAGCCGGGTGGCTCAGCAACTGCTGGCACGCAAGGTGCCCGTGGTGGTGATCGACCTGGATCCCGAAGGCATTCTTCGCGCTCGCAGTCAGGGCATACCCAGCATTTACGGGGACGCCGAAGCGCGAGAGGTGCTGGAACTGGCGAACCCCCACACGGCTACCATCGCCATCCTGACCATGCCTGAAAGCAGTAGCGCCATGGTGGCCGCGCGCCGGCTGAAGGAGATCAACCCGCGCCTGACCGTGCTGGCGCGCACGCACGAAGAGCGCAGGATCGAAGACCTCGAGCGTTGTGGGGTGGACTACGTGGTCTTTGCCGAGGAGGAAACGGCGAAGGTGATCGTGCGTATCGCGCTGGGTTCGGTGGTGCGCAGGGGCGAGTGGGAAGGCTGAATGGGCTGTGCCCTGCGGTTACCTCGGTCTACACGCAGGAGTCTGTCCGTTCCAGTCGCGAACTGATTAGCAGAAAGCGCAAGGACGAGATGCTTCGCCTATCGGCTCAGCATGACATCTTTATTGTCATTCTGAGCGAAGCGAAGAATCTCAAGCAGGCAAAGAACCGAGATGCTTCGCCTATCGGCTCAGCATGACATCTTTATTGTCATTCTGAGCGAAGCGAAGAATCTCAAGCAGGCAACAGGAAACGTGAACCCTACTCACAAAGGAGGCGGAACACGATGCCTTACCTCTTCGGCAGAAACTGGAGCGTGCCGGAACTTCTGCAACGGGTCGGCGACATCTCGCAGATCGCGCGGGTGAAACCGATTCGGCTCATTGAAGGCGTGGAAGATGGGGTGCTGGGCTTCGATTTCATGACCGGGAGTGGGCTGACTTTCAGCGTGCTTGCCAGCCGGGGCATGGACATCTCCGCCGCGCATTATCGCGGGAAGTCGCTGGCATGGCGCTCGGCGACCGGCGATGCGCATCCGTATACCTACGAACCGGAGCGATTTGGGTGGCTGCGCGGCTTCTATGGCGGGCTGGTGACCACCTGTGGCTACAGCACGATGGGCTTCCCCAGCGAGGATGACGGACAGCAGCTGGGTCTGCACGGGCGGGCTTCGTACACCCCCGCTTATGCGCTGTCGTGGGGAGGCGAGTGGCGCGGCGACGACTATGTACTGTTCGCTCAGGGCAGTATGCGCGAAGCCATTGTCTTCGGGGAGAATCTGCAACTCACCCGGCGCATCGAGACGCAGCTGGGGGCGACGTGGCTGCGCATCCACGATGTGGTGAAGAACATGGGCTACAAGCGCACGCCGCACATGATTCTGTACCACATCAACATTGGCTTCCCCGTGGTGGACGATGGCGCGGAGGTGGTGTTGCCCTCCCGGCAGGTGACCCCGCGCACCGAGATCGCCGCCAAAGACATCAGCATCTGGAACCGCCTGATTGCGCCCACACCGGGCTTCTTCGAGCAGGTGTATTTCCACCAGATGGGCGCAAAGGCGGACGGCACGGTGGTGTGCGGTATCGTTAATCGCGCCTGCGAGGGCGGTTTTGGCGTGATGGTGCGCTACAACCGACAGGAACTGCCCTGCTTCACGCAGTGGAAGATGATGGGGCAGGGCGAGTATGTGGTCGGGCTGGAGCCGGGCAACGCGCTGGTGCAGGGACGGGTCGAGGAGCGCGCCGCCGGGCGATTGCAGTATCTCGACCCGGGCGAGGAGCGGCACTACACGCTGGAGATCGCCGTGCTGGATGGCGCAGAAGCCATCGCGCAGTTCGAGCAGGAAGTAAAGGAATGTAGTGCATAGCGATACAGGGAGGTCAAAGCAGTATGAAGCGAGTGTGGCAGATTGTTTGCTTATTTGTCCTGCTGGCGCCGGTGGTCACGCTGGCGCAGGGCGAAACTCCTGAACAGTTCGCCAGACGCACGCAGTGGTGGCGCGAGGCAAAGTTCGGTATGTTCATCCACTGGGGCATCTATGCTGTGCCCGCCGACGCTACCGACCTGCAGGGGCGGCACGCCATCGCCGAGTGGTATCTCAGCAACAAGCAGATGCAGGTGCGCGATTACGAGAAATTCGCCGCGCAGTTCAACCCGGTGCAGTTCAACGCCCGCGAGTGGGTGCGCATGGCGAAAGAGGCGGGCATGAAGTACATCGTGATTACCAGCAAGCACCACGACGGCTTCTGCATGTTCGATACCCAGCTCACCGACTACAACATCGTCAAAGCCACGCCCTTCAAACGCGACCCCATGAAGGAGCTGGCAGAGGAGTGCCGGAAGCAGGGAATCCGCCTGTGCTTCTACTACTCCATCATGGACTGGCATCACCCCGATTACCTGCCCCGCCGACCGTGGGAACGTGATGTACGCCCTGCGCAGGGGGCAGACCTGAACCGCTACATCGACTTCATGAAGGGGCAACTACGCGAGTTGTTGACCAACTACGGACCGATCGGGGTGCTATGGTTTGACGGAGGCTGGGAACACAACGCACAGGAACTGCGCTCTGCCGAGGTCAACGCCTTTATCCGCAGCCTCCAGCCTCAGATACTCATCAACGACCGCAACCACCTGCCGGAGGATTTCTCTACCCCAGAGCAGACCATTCCTGCCGACGCCCTGCCCGGCGGGCGGTTGTGGGAAACCTGTATGACCATCAACGACACCTGGGGCTACGCGAAGAACGATACCAACTGGAAATCTGCCGAGGACCTCATCCGAAAGCTGTGCGACATCGCGCACAAGGGTGGCAACTTCCTGCTGAACGTCGGTCCCACCGCCGAAGGCACCTTCCCAGAACCCATCGTGGAACGCCTCCAGCGCATCGGGCAGTGGATGAAGGTGAACGGCAAGAGCATCTACGGCACCACCAAGAGCCCGTTCCGCAGGCTCTCCTTCAACGGGCGCTGCACCCAGAAAGGCAACACCCTGTATCTGCACGTGTTTGAATGGGGCGGCGGCGACCTGCGTCTGGAGGGTCTGGAGACGAAGGTATTGAGCGCACGCGCTCTGCTGGGCAACGAGCCGCTGAAGGTGCGCACCGAGCGAGTCGCCGGTGAAGAGGGCGAACACACGGTGGTGATGATTTCCAGACCGAAGCGGCTGGACCCGGCGGCGACAGTGGTCGAGCTCCGGCTGGCTGGCGCTCCTGTGGTGAAAGGGATAGCGACGCTGATCCGCCCTGACGCCAACGGCGTCCTTCGCTGCCACGCCCGCGATGCGGAGGTGCACGGTCAGACCGCGCGATACGAACAGGGCGGGGGACTGGACAACATCGGCTTCTGGACGAACCCGACCGACTACGTGACGTGGAACATCGCAGTGCCCCGGAGCGGGCTGTATCGCGTGAAGGTGAGTTACGCCTGCGAGCCGGGCAGTGCCGGAAGCCGCTTCACCGTAGGTGTGCAGGGGGGACGGCAGCTGGAAGGCAGGGTAGACGCTACCGGCTCGTGGCGCGATTTCCGCGAGGTGACGCTGGGCGAGATGTGGCTGAGGCAGGGCAGGTGCACGCTTGCCGTGCGAGCCATCGAGATGCCGCGTGGCGCGGTGATGAACCTGCGTCAGATCACATTGGAACCGGTGCAATAGCCTTTTGCTCCTGTACTAAACCGTTTCCTCTCTGCTGTCCCCTTGCGCTCGAGGGAAAGCCCAACGAGCGATTTTCCAGAGCGCTGGGGGTGTTTGTAATCTCCGCCGACTCCCGTGTCACTGCGAGGAGCGAAGCGACGAAGCAGTCTCCTGCGACCACCGTGATTCGCAGGGGATTGCTTCGCCTGCTGACGCAGGCTCGCAATGACACGTTGTTTTGTGTCATTCTGTTCCTAACTTTCTGTCATTCTGAGCGAAGCGAAGAATCTCGGAGATGCTTCGGCTGGCGCCTCAGCATGACAAATAGCAGGCTCATTCTGCCATCTATTGCTGTCATTCTGAGCGAAGCGAAGAATCTCGGAGATGCTTCGGCTGGCGCCTCAGCATGACAGGAAAGGGTGCGTACACTGGAGGGCGAGGCTCCTGCCGAGCCGATGACACCGCTAACGGCTCACCGGGAGGTTCGCCCTCCAGATCATGTTTTTCAAACAGCCTTCCGGAGTACTTGACATAAATTGTTGAGTAAGTGTATAATCTTAGTCAAGAATAATCTTTCAGAGGGGGCAGGCAGATGGCAACTGGACGCGGGGGTGCGGGTTAGCACGGGATGGGTTCAGTAGCGGAGATTGAGAGCCGTGGGCTGTGGTTTTTCCATAGCAGGCATTCAGGTGTATAACAGGAGGGAAGGCGTGTGCGGATAGCAAGTGATGTTACCGAATTAATCGGCCGTACTCCGCTGGTCAGGCTCAACAAGGTCACTCAGGGGTGTGGGGCACAGGTCGTTGCCAAGCTGGAATCTTTTAACCCCTGCGGCAGTGTGAAAGACCGGATTGGCTACAGCATGATCAAAGATGCAGAGGAAAAGGGTCTGATTAACAAGGACACCGTGATCATCGAGCCCACGAGCGGCAACACCGGCATAGCTCTGGCTTTCGTGTGCGCGGCCAGGGGCTACCGTTTAATCCTTACCATGCCGGACACCATGAGCATTGAGCGGCGCAGGCTCCTGGAGGCCTTTGGAGCAGAAGTGGTGCTGACGCCGGGCTCGGAGGGGATGAAAGGAGCGGTCCGGAAGGCGCTGCAGCTGGCGGAAGAAATCCCGAACTCCTTTATTCCCCAGCAGTTTGAAAATCCCGCCAATCCGGCTATTCACCGTCTTACCACTGCGGAAGAGATCTGGGAGGACACAGACGGGCAGGTGGACATCCTGGTTGCCGGCGTTGGTACCGGCGGAACTATTACCGGGGTGGGTGAGGTCATCAAAGCTCGTAAGCCCGAGTTCAGGTGCATTGCGGTGGAACCTGCCAGCTCGTCGGTTTTGGCGGGGGGACTGCCGGGACCCCACAGGATTCAGGGCATCGGGGCGGGCTTTGTGCCGGAGGTGCTCAATGTGGAGATTATTGATGAGATTTTCCGGGTAACTGACGAGCAGGCCTTCGAGACCGCCCGGCGCCTGGTGCGAGAGGAGGGGTTGCTGGTGGGTATCTCTTCCGGCGCAGCCGCTTACGCCGCTATAGAAGTGGCAAAGCGGGAAGAAAATAAGGGCAAGTTGATCGTGGTGGTACTGCCCGACACGGGTGAACGTTATCTCTCCACCGCTTTGTTTCAGACTAAATAACACGGATTTGGTCCCCCGTGTGAAAGGCGGGGGATTACTTATGAAGGTAGAAGGAGGGCGGGGCGATGAAGCATTTCTACCGTTCGCTAAATGCGGAGGTGCCCGGGAAAGAAGATGTCAAGAAGATGACCCCTAATCCGGCCACCAGGGAAATAATAGATTACCTGGAACAACAGGGGGTTGAGACGGTATTCGACCGCTTCGAAGCCCAGCAGCCCCAGTGTAGTTTTGGTCTGCGGGGATGCTGTTGTAGGATGTGCCAGTGGGGACCTTGTCGGATTAGCCCCAAGGCGCCGCGGGGTATCTGTGGACGCGATATGAATACCGTCGTCTTTGCCAATATCGTTCGGGCGCTGGCCGCGGGAATGGCCGCTCACGGACGGCATGCTCACGAGGTTTACCTTGCTATCATTGCGGCTGCGGATGGCAGAGCCAATATCCAGCTGAAAGGTGCAGAGCGGGTTTGGGACCTGGCCAGGAGGTTTGGGATCGATACCGCAGATAAGCCCCTTTTGCAGGTGGCTAAAGAGATTGCCCTGATCCTGCTGGAAGACCTGGGGAGGTTAACGGCGGAGCCTATGGCTATGCTGGAAGCATTTGCTCCCGAAGAACGCAAGGAGACCTGGAGAAGGCTCAACGTGCTCCCCCGGTCCGCCTCCTACGAGATTATGGAGACCCTCCATATGACTACCCTGGGAGGCTGCTCGGACTGGACTGCCCTGGCCTCTCAGGAGTTGCGTTCCGCCCTGGCTTATTGTTACAGCACCCTTTTTGGCACTTCCATGGCTACAGAGATTCTCTACGGCATTCCCCGCCCCAAAATGGCGCAGGTGAACTATGGGATTCTCAAACGGGATCATGTTAACATCCTGGTGCATGGCCATTCGCCAGTAATGGTGGAGAAGATTCTGGAGAAAATCAACAGCCAGGAAATCCAGCAGCTGGCAGAAGAGGTAGGGGCGAAGGGAATAGTTATCGGCGGCATGTGCTGTACGGGGGATGAGCTTCTCGCCCGCTACGGGATTCCTACCGTTACCAACATTATGGGGCAGGAGCTGGCTTTGGGTACGGGTGCGGTGGATGCCGTGGTGGTGGATATGCAGTGCGTGATACCAGGGTTGAAGATGGTGGCAGACTGCTTCGGTACGGAAGTTATCACCACCTGCAACTCCAACCGGATTCCCGGGGCTATCCACATTCCTTTTGACCCAGAAAACCCGGAGACTCTAGACGAAGATGCCCTGCTGGTGGCAAGAAGAGCCGTGGAAGCTTTTGCTAAGCGTGACCGCTCCAAAATGCGTATTCCCCAGTATGTTACTCGCGCCATGGCGGGGTGGAGCTACGAGGCTATCATGGAGGCTTTCGGCGGACCCAAGAAACTGGTGGAACTCCTTAAGGACGGCACTATCAAAGGGATTGCTACCATTGTTGGCTGCAACACACCCAAGGTTCCCTATGAGAACAGCCATGTCACCATCGCCCGGAAGTTGATCGAGGCTGGCGTGCTTCTCACTACCACGGGATGCTGTTCACACGCTCTGCTGAATGCAGGGCTCTGTGCGCCGGAGGCGGCGGAACTTGCGGCTCCGGGGCTACGGAAGATATGTGAGGATCTGGGCATTCCGCCAGTTTTGGCGGTAGGTGGTTGTGTTGACAATACCAGAACCCTGCGTCTCTTTATGGAGGTGGCGGAGGCGGCAGGTGTCCCCATGAAAGATATGCCCTTCATGTTTATCGGTGCTGAACCGGGTAACGAAAAAAACGTTGGGCAGGGAGTAACATTCTTGTGCCACGGCATTTCCAATCTGGTCGGATTCCCTGCTCCTATACCGGTGGCTGTACCTACCGCCAAGCAAGGAGCTCAGTATAACGACGAGATGGAAGCCAACGTCAATGACATAGTGGAGTTTTTTGGTGGTGAAACGCTTTATCAGAAGGTAGGAGCCAAGGTGTTTACAGAAATCTACCCCAGGATTGCGGCTCAGACCATCAAGATGCACTTCCACCGAAAGCGCAAGGCTTTAGGGTGGAGCTGATAAATTCACGCAGGGCTCGCTATCAGCACACTTCAACGCGAAGGGGACTAACAATGGGGGAACGCACCTGCACTTATGTCGTACCGGGATTTCACTCTGATGTGGTGTGGCTGGAGGACCAGCGCGACTACGCCGTGAGCCTGCTCGGCGATATGCACCAGAACCTGCAGATACTGCGCATCGACCCGCACTACGGCGTCTTCCTGCACGAGCTGACCTACCTGAAGCCCTATCTGGATACCCATCCGGAGGCACTGCTTGAGGTTCGTCGCTGGATTGCGGAAGGGCGCATCGGCACCGGAGGCTCGCACAGCCAGCCAACCGAGACGGTCATCGGTGGGGAGGGCATCGTGCGCAATATCCTGTATGGGCGCTGGTATCACGAGGGCGTGCTGGGCGACCAGCCCTGGATTTACATGCCGTGGGACGTGTTCGGTCACACGGCGCAGCTTGGGCAAATCCTGCGCAAGTCGCGCTTTCGCGGGTGCATCTGGAGCAAGGACATCCGCGGCGCGCTGGCGGTTTTCTGGCATCTCGCGCTGGACGGCGAACCCCTGCTCTTCAAGCGGATGGGCTACTGGTTCCCCAGCAGTGACCCCGATACCTTCCTGAAGGCGATAGAAGATTTCTTCCAGGAGATGCGCTCGCTGGGCTTCACCGCCGATTGCCGACTGGATTGCGTGGACTTCAAACCGCCCACCGCCTGGATTGCCGGTCGTTGCGAGGAGCTGGCTCAGCGCGAACATGCCGTGATTATCAGCGGAATCGGGCATGAGAAGTGGTTCGAACACGCCTTCCGCCAGCACGAGGACCGCACGGTCTCCATCCCCGTCACCTCGCGCGACTACGAGTGGCACCATCAGGGAACCGGCTTGTCGCGCATCGAGCTCAAGATTGCCAACCGGCTGGCGGAACACAGCCTGCATCAAGCAGAGTTCTTCGCAACGACAGCTCACCTGCTGGGTGCAGAATATCCCGACAAGGCGCTGGATAAGGCGTGGCGGCAGATACTGTTCAACCAGCACCACGACGGGATTGCGGGACCGTCTTGCGACCGCGCCTATCTGGACATGATGGCGGGCTTCCGCGAGGCGTTGGAGCTGGCTCACGACGTGCGCACCCGGAGCCTGCGCTATATCTGCGACCAGACCGACACCGCCTGCACCGCGCCGCCGCCCAGCGTCATTGCTCTGCAGGTGCATAACGCGCTCAACTGGAGCCGAACCGACGCCGTGCGCGTCAAACTGCACTTCCCGAAGCCTGTGGACGGCTTTCGCATCGAGGACGCGGACGGCAACGAGGTGCTCTGTCAGCTCGAGTCGCCCGTGCCCGCGCGCCTGCCCCTGCGCGAGGCGGAGGTTACCCTGCTGGCACGGGACATCCCGCCGATGGGCTATCGCACGTATCGCGTGGTGGAGACGAACACCCTTCCGCTTGCCCCCAGGCTTGTGCATGGCTACACCATCGAGAACGAATACTTCCGCGTCACCGCTGACCCGCAGATGGGCGGCGGACTGAGCAGTATCTTCGACAAAGAGGCGGGACGCGAGGTGCTGAACCTGCAGGCGGGACCGGGCAACGAGCTGGTCGCCCTGCTGGAGAAGGCAGACCGTGCCGAACCCGCGTGGGAGTGCTATACGCTGGGACCGAAGTGGTTCTCGCGCGATTATGCCGCGAGCGTGCAGGCATGGCAAGGACCGGTGCAGAGCCGCCTGGTCATCCGCGGCGAGATGCATTCCTGCGAGCGCGAGCAGGTGGTGATGCTGACGAAAGGCGTGGGGCGCATCGATTTCGCCACCCAGCTCCAGCGCTACCGCGGCCAGCACGAGCTGTTTGTCGTTACCTTCCCGGTGAACGTGCAGAACGCCGAGCCGGTGTTCGAAGAGCGGTTCGGCGCGATTACCAAGCGCAAGAGCAAGGGCAAGCTGGACTTTCGATTCCACCAGTGGCGCAACTTCTCGGAGTGCGGCGCGCGGCACGCCTGCCAATGGGGCGACCTTTCGGGCACAGCTTGGGTACGCTTCGCGGACGGACAGCGTCGCCCCTTCGGCATGTGCCATCTGGTGACCTCGCACGAGCCAGCCAGCCTGCAGGCGGCATACACGCTCCAGCGTGCACTGATACGCAAGGGCGTTCCCTGTACCCCGGTATACGACGATTTCGATGCACCGAGGCGTCTGGCTCTGCCGGTGGAGGACACCATCCTGCCTCTGCCCAGCAACCCCAACGAAGACCTTTCGCTGGGGATGTCCTTCCGGGTGCTGTTCAGCCTGAACGGCGACAACACGATGCTCGCGAACCTCATCGCGCGCCTGCCCGAAGAGCAGGCAGGAAAGCTGAACGCTATCCTGCAGGAGGAGGCAGGCATTGCTCTGCTGGAAGACCCCGACATGCCCGACGGGTGGCAACCCCTGCCGGTGCTGGTGCTGTCGGCGAAGACGGAATCTGCTCTGAACGAGATGGTGGGGCAGGTCGCCGCGCAGGTGGAGCAAACCGGCGCCATCGCTCTGCCTGCCAGCGCGAACCTGACGGGGCGCCCTCTGACTGTAGACGACTACGGCGTGGCGGTCATCAACACGGGCAACGTGCTGAACTCGGTGGAAAACGACAACACGATGGTGCTGTTCCTGATGCATACCGCTGCGTGGGGCGGCACCCCGTGGGGACAGCCCGACCGATTGCCGTTCGTCTTCATCCCAGAGCACAAGACGCATCTGTTCCGATACAGCCTCGTGCCACATACGGGTGACTGGCGTCAGGCTCAGGTAGCGCGAACCGGCTGGGAGGTGAACAACCCTCTGCAGAGTGTGCAGGGTATGTTGCACGGCGGCGCGCTGCCGCTGGATCACTCGTTCGTGCGGGTGGAGGCGAAACATGCCATCGTCACCGCCGTGAAACCGGCTGACAACCCGACCGGGCGGTTCGAGTCGCACTCCGTCGACGCCGAGAGTCGGGGTATCGTGGTGCGTCTGTACGACCCGACCGGCTTCGGCGACACTGCCAGCCTGTGGTGGCACACCGGTATTGTGTCCGCACAGAAGGCGAACCTGCTGGAGGAGCCGCTGGAGGAGTTACCTGTTACCGACCGGCAGGTGCAGGTGCTGGTGGATAGCTTCGGCATCGAGACCGTTCTGCTGAAGCCCGAACCGTTCTCTCCCAAAGGCGGAAGGCGCGTGCTGGGAGCGGTGTCCGAGTCGGTTCAGCCGGTCTACATACGTTACTGGCAGCACAATCTGGGCGCAGACCCCATCGGCTATCTGCCCGTGGTGGTAAGCCTGCGCGGTGACGTGAAGACCGGTATTCACATCCGGCAGGGCGGGGTGACCATCAACACACTGGAGGTGGGGGTGGTCAACAACCTGCGCGACCGCAACGCGGCTGGTGTGGTGCGCCTGCTGGTTCCCGAAGGCTGGCACACCGTCCCCGCCGAGATTCCGTTCGACCTTCCTGCGGGCGAGTCGCGGGTGTGGAAGGTTCTCCTCTGCTTCGACACGCCGCGACGCGCCGGCGTGGTGCGTGCTCAGCTCGAATGGGATGGTCACACGCTGGAAGACATCCTGCAGGTTGGACGCGATTACTTCCCGGAGTGGGAGGTGACGGTAGAGCGCAATGCCCTGCTGGTTCGCCTGCACAACCCAGCCGATCACCTCATTCACGGCGCAGTGCAGGTGATTACGCCGCTGGAGACGTGGGGCGATGCGGTCGGGATGTATCGGTTGACCGATGGTGTCAGGCACACCCAGGGCTTCCACCTTCAGCCGGACGAACGCGCCTCCATTCGCTTTGAAGGCGAGCGACCGCCCGGACGGGGCTTCATCATCGTCAAGGTGATGGCGCACGGCAGGGTAGAGTACCGAATGGTGTAGCAAAGGTGTATAATACGGTCGGAGGTGGGCAGGGATGCGGTCAGCGCCAGAAACCGACAATCTGACCATGACCTACGAGCAGTTCCGGCAGTGGGCTGGGGAAGATGTTGTCGCCGAGTGGGTAGATGGAGAGGTCATCCTGACAATCCCACCCAAAAAACAGCATCAGGCTATCGTGGTGTTTCTGTCCACCCTGCTGGGCATCTTTCTGGAGCTCAGCGAGCTGGGTAAGGTGCTGGTGTCACCTTTCGAGATTTTCCTGCCCACCCGTCCTGCCTCACGCGAGCCAGATATTATCGTCGTCACCCGCCAGCGGCTCGAGAACCTGAGTGAGGAGCGATTCACAGGTGCCCCTGACCTGGTGGTGGAAGTGGTTTCGGAGGACAGCGTGCGGCGCGACCGGGTGGAGAAGTTTCTGGAATATGAGCGTGAGGGCGTTCGAGAGTACTGGCTCGTCGATTCGCGCCCCGGACACGTGGCGGTGGATGTGTTCACGCTGGAGCAGGGTAGCTTTGTCCCTCTGGACGCCGAAGAGGAAGGGTGGCTGGAGAGCAAAGTACTGCCCGGCTTTCGCGTCAAGGAGGACTGGTTCGCCGGTGAGTCTCTGCCCGACGTATCGACCGCTTTGGGCGAAATGTTGTCTGCAGAGTTGAAGCAGAAGCTGACACAGAAACTGGGGCTATGACCACGCGCTGACCTGAGAGCGATCACGCATATTCCGACACAGCAAGGAGGTGCGACCATGCTGGTAGTGGGTGTAGTGCGCAGTAACCGCATTGAACTGATGCAGTCCTTGAATATGCCAGACGGAACGCTGGTGGAGGTGGAGATACGTCCCATCGAGGTTGGCAAAAATCCCTTCGTGGGGCTTTTTGCACAGGATGCAGACGTTCTGGAAGATATTCGAGAGGAGATTGAAGAACGCCGGCGGACTGCTGGGTGGAGAGACGTCGATGCAGCGCGCGCTGATTGATACAGATATCTGGATAGATATTCTCAACGGTCACCCTCCTGTTGTAGCTGAGCGTGCTAATGCGTACTGGGAAGTGCATCGCACTTTTACTATATCGGCACTGACCGTGACAAAATTGGTCCGCGGGTTCGTCAAGCGAAATAACGACCGTTTGCTTCAGCAAATACGAGAACGGATAAGCCAAATTGATGTGCTTCCGGTCGACGTAGCCGTAGCAGACCTTGCTGGTGAAATTGAAGCGCGTCTGGAGATGATAGGGACACCAATAGGTGTATTTGACCCGATAATTGCTGCCACCGCGATATGCCATGACATCGTGCTTGTGTCTGCGAACGTTAGGCACTATCAAAGGGTCGTGGAGGCTGGTTACCCGCTCAGGTTAGCGAACTGGCGTGATACGTCATTTTAGGGCTGACCTCCGTCGCCAACAAGGGTTGCCATGTAACTGCGATACCGCTTAGATGGAAGCAGGTCGGCGAGTCGCTCTATGCATGGACAGGGTAGGGAGAGTGTTGGGCAACCCGCTGAGGGTTGCCCTGCATATTGTTACTCTATCGCCTCCAGCTCCTTCTGCAGGACGTCCATGTAGGTGGGATCATCCTCGTCGATCTTCTCCAGCACTGCCTTCAACAGGTTGATGTAGCCGATGTCGGTGGGGTTGACGCCGTACAGCAGGGCGAGGTAGCAGCTCACCCAGTCACCGAAGTAGATGGCGTACAGCATCCGTGCCAGCAGGCTCTGTCCATCGGCGATGAACTCATGCACCTCGGCGGCGCGGGCGAACAGCTTCTTCGTGGTTTCCACACGCGCCACAATCTTGGGACGCTCCATGCGGTCACGCAACAGCACCACCGCCAGATTGGGCACCTGCTGTTTGGCAAGCACCCATCCCAGAATCTCGTTGTGGTTCATTTCGGGGTAGCCGTTGGAGTAGGCGTGGATTTTGGTATTCTCGTTCAGCTGGGTCTTCCAGCGGAAGGCGACCACCGCCGAGTAAGCCTGCGAGCCGTAGATGATGGGCAGTTTGCCATATAGCTTCGCCGCCATCTGTTTCGCCGGGTTCTTGTCAAAAGGCACGTCGGCGTTCCACTCCTCCCGCGCCTTCTCCAGCAGGCTGATGGCGTTCTGCAGGTCAGCGGTGGGGTCGCGCCGGATAACGCCCGCCTTATGCGCCGCGAACAGCATCGGGATGAACATATATCCCATGGCGCTGCGCGGGGGTTGACCCTTGGGGATAAACGCCACCGGCGTTCCGTAATGCGCGGCACGCTGTGCCAGCTCCCCGCCGCTGGTCACGCAAGCGAGCAGTGCGCCCCGATCCTGAGCATCTTCGAACGCGCTCAGCGTCTCTTCGGTGTTGCCGGAGTAGCTGGCGGCGATGACCAGCGTGTGATCGTTGACGAAGGCGGGCATCTGGTAGTCGCGGTTAACCACCAGCGGTACTTCACCGTTATCCTCCACCAGCACGCGCAGGAGGTCACCACCAATCGCGGAACCTCCCAGTCCTGTCACGACCACATTCTGGATGGGCATACGCGGGGTTGGAGGATTGAACTGGCGGGCGATGTCGAGCGCCTTTCGGCACTGCTCAGGAAACTCATGTGTCAGGGGAATCATATTCTGAGCATCCAGCGCAGAGCGCCGGTTTGCGTCGTCCAGAATGCTGGTGTCTACGGCAATCCTGTCGGACATCTTTCCAGAACCTCCTCATCAAGATATTACAGAAGGCAAGAGGTCGGGTTGCTCTGCCCGACCCCTGCCCAGCGTACTCAGGTGATACACTCCGAAAGCGGTTTCACTCTGCCACGAAGGGGAGCAGAGCCAGATGGCGTGCACGCTTGATGGCTTTTGCCAGCTGGCGCTGGTGCTTGGCGCAGTTGCCGCTGGTGCGCCGCGGGATGATTTTGCCTCGGTCGGTTACATAACGGCGCAGGCGCGGCACGTTCTTGTAATCGATATAGGCAATCTTTTCCACGCAGAAGCCGCACACCTTGCGGCGTCGCCGATAGCGCGGTCTGTTGGTCATCACTTCCTCCATTACTCCTCTTCTGTATCTGCGAAGGGGTCGTAGTCGAACTCTTCTTCCTCTGGCAATTCCTCATCACCCAGGAAGGGGTCTGCGACCATTTCAGGCACCGGCTCCGCGGCAGGAATTGGGCTTCGCGCCGGTGCGCCTGCTCCCACAGCGGGCATCGTCGGCTCTTCTTCGGCGGTACCGACCGCTTCCTTCGGGCGGTCCAGCCCATTCAGCCGATCCACCACCACCTCGTAAGCGCGGCGTCGCTCGCCCTGCGGGGATAGCCAGTCGCGTACCTGCAGGCGTCCTTCCACCAGGATCAGACGTCCTTTCTTCAGGTAGTTGATGGCAAACTCCGCCTGCTGTCGCCAGGCAACTAGGTCGATGAAGTCGGTCTGTCGCTCGCCAGTATCCCGGCTTCGCACTCGGTCCACGGCGATGGTCATGCGCGCCAGCGTGACCCCGTCCGGGGTGGAACGGTATTCAGGGTCTCTCACGAGCCGTCCGACGAGGATAACGCGGTTAAACATGGTGCATTCCCCTTCCTGAGCACGAAATGGTGTTTATGCCTGTTCCTCCACGGCGCTCGCCGGTTCCTCTTCTGCGGTCGGCTCTGCATCATCCGCAGGGGTTTCTGCGGACTCCGGTTGGTCGCCCTCTGTTTCCGCCGACGCCTCGACCGCCTCGGGCGCCTCTGTCGCCGCTGGAGTCTCCTCTTCAGGGGCTACCTCCGGCGGCGGGGTGGTCAGTACCAGGTGAGGCTTGTCGTGGCGAATGATGAGATGCCTGATCACCTCATCGCTAATGCGGAAAAGCCGATCCAGTTCTGCGGGAACCTGCGGGTTGGCGCGGAAGTACATCAAGACGTAAGTCGCTTCCTGCACCTTGTTGATGGGGTAAGCCAGTCGGCGGCGGTCCCATTTGCCGGAATGCTCGATCACACCGCCTTCGCTTTCCACCACCTGGTTGTAACGCTGGATAATCTCCGCCAGTCGCTCATCGTCCACACTGGGGTGGACCAGGTACATGGCTTCATAAAACGGCACTTCGGTTTCTCCTCCCTCTGGACTGAAATCTGGCTCCAATCGTCTGGTGCGACTGGAGCAGGAAGGGTGCTGTTAAGCCTCACGTTATTATACACCGCTGGTAAAGGGTTTGCAAGAGGCGGTCGGCGGTTTCGGAATTACTCAGGGGGAGAGTATCCGATGCACACCCTGCCGAAGATGTTGGGCAGGACGTGTATCTCCTCAGTCGCAGGGGCGACAGGGCGGTAGCCATTGCGGTTCGGCACGCCTTCCAGAAGCAGCTTGTATGCCTGCACGGCGGGGCGATCACTGTGCCAGCTGAGCACAACAGCTTCATGGCGAGCCTCTTCGAGCTGCTTGCGCACCCACTTCTGCACCTCTTCATCGGTGCCGAAGCGCAGGCGCAGATGGTACCGTAGCGTGCGATGCTCTGCCTGCATCCAGCGGTTAATCAGCATGTGGCGCAATTCGCGCTCCATGTCGGGCATCCGGGTATGAAGATCAGCAACACTGGATATCCCCAGCTTTGTAAACAGACGATTGAGCAGTTGTGGCAGATTTCGCCGCCCCCAGAGCTGCCTTGCGAGCGGCTCGAGATGTTCCCAGCAGGTGACTGCCCAGCGGAGAGGAGGTGGCATCAAAACACGGAAAGCTTTCGCACCTAACTGAAGGGCGAGCCGCTGAGCATCAAGATTAGCGATAAGCTCCGCGACCCTGGACTGTTCTGCCTCTATGAGAGATTGGAGTTCTCGTGCTGTCTGCTGTAGCTGGCGCTGTGCGTTGAGCTGCAGTAAAGCCGAATGGTATGACTGCAGACGCTGTACATATTCGTTCCACGCCTCCTGCATCTCACGCTTACGGCGCCAGTAGTTCGAACCAAACCATGCTGCCGCGAGCGAGGGCGGAAGGGCTGCCGCTGACACCACAGCCGGCAGAATCCACCCTCCAAGATAGGAGGCAGCGAAGGTGACCACGGTTCCCATCAATATCCAGCCAACGGTGGTGCCCAAAAGCGCTGGGATTGCGATGTCTTTGACCGACTGGAAGCTGGCAAGCGTGCGCTCGAACCGCTCTCTTGCAAGGCGCAGTCCCTCTGTGTCGACGTCATGCAGATCCGCTTTCAGGATCGGCCATTGCTCCACCGCTGTGCGTGCTTTTTCCAGAACGTACTTCAGAACAGGCAACGCTGCACGAGCCACCAGCAGGTTGTCCTGCACGACCGATTTCAGGCTATCCTGAAACGAATTCAGCAGCTCCACAGTAAGCTGATGCAAAGAATCGCGCCAGCGCGGCAGGCTTTCGCGGTGCCACCGGGCGTCCCACTCGTCGATCTCCGCCAGCCAGTTTCGGGGATCCTTGCCGGGAGGCGGAGGGGTGTCGGTAGCGGACACCACCATGCCCGCGCCAGCCCGTGCTACTTCGGGCAACGCTTGCAGCAGGCGTTGCCACCAGCTCTGTTCATCCGGCAGCAGGTCGCGCGGAACTTCTGGAGGCTCTTCTACTTCCTGAGTGAGTACCTCCAGCACCTCGGCGAGGAAGCCTTTCACCAGCGCCTCCTCGATCTCAGGAAGAGGAACGGTAACCAGCCGGAAGCCGAATATCCGTGTTGGCAGGCGGTTACAACTGGGCTGGATGAACAGCCAGTGTTCCCCTGGGTAGCCAGCAGGCTCCAACGCCGCGAACAACAGGTAAGGGAGGCTGGTCGAGAGGTCGGTTGCAGTGAGAGTAGACCCGTCGGATCGAGTCAAACCCACCAGCCCCGACGCCACGAAAGACAATCGCTTTCCACTGCCGATGCTGGAGAATGCGCTCTCGATCTGGTGTGGTGCACCGGCAGCTACTTTATGGCAGACCACCAGTACATAGAACCGCACAGGCACCGGCTCACTCAGGAAACCTGCCGCCTCCTCAATCATTTGCGCGATGTGGCTCAACACCCCGATTGCATCGATGTCTACGAGTACCAGCACGCGCGGCACGAGGTAACCGCCTGCTGGTCCGATGGAGACCCCCTGTGCCTGGGCGGCGTCAATGTTGCGTTGGGAGCGCACTCGGAAAAGCCAGTCCGCCGCGACACTGGGGGGGTCCGCCAGGGCGCCATGATCTGGCAGGTGTACTGCTTGTAGACCGCCGTCGGTGTAGACCCCCAGAGCTGTGACGTGAGATGCGGGCGAGCGAAAGGCTTTCATCAGGCGGACGGTATCCGCCACCACCCGCCCGCTAAAATCTCCGGCGGCAATGACCAGGGTGGGATAGAGAGTCATTGCTGTCGCCTCACGATACCGTTACCATTCCAGACGCTGTTGGAGATGGTTGTGATAGCGTTCGAGTGCCCTCATATCACGCTCCAGCGGTTCTGCTTCTCTGCGTGTGGGAGCATTATTAGCTAACTCGTGGAGTTGATCCACGCATTTCTCCAGGCGTTCAATGAGAGTCCGCAGGTCCACAACCTTCTCCACCTGCTCTCGGGTGGCGCGCAGGACGTCCAGCCGGCTCTTGTCACGGGTCATCTCCTTGAACAGAGCCTGTCTGTCGCTCCCGAGAAACTCATCTTTGCTCGGGCGTTGCAGCAGACGTTTGGTCCACGCTTCAGGCAGGAGGTCTTGCAGAAGCGGCTGCCACTGCGTAACAAAACGCGGTGTGGTGTGTTGCCCGGACTGTTTCACCGACCAGAAGAAGTTGCCGTCTTGCTGAGCGATGTAACCGAAGACCAGCGCCCACGCGATGAGCTCGTCGACCTCCTCCTGGTCGTAGCCCAGCGGCTCGAGCCTCGGTAGAAGTTCATAGAAGCGCTTGTCGAGGTGCAGGCGGGCGCGCACCTTTTCGTCTTCGGCGCGGCGATAGTAGAAGGTGCGCATTCGTGCGGTACTGCGCAGGTAGTAGGCGCGAGCGCCGTAGGTTCGCGTCATCACCGTCAAGGCGTATGGGTAGCCGTCCTCGCGATATTCTGGGCGGGCGCCTCTCTCCTCCGCCAGCTCCCCAACGGCTTGGCGCAATATCTCTGCTTCCTTCGTGTCGGAACTGGGCACGCTGCAGACCATGAAAGTCTCGTAGCGCCTCTCACCGGGAGGATGGCTCGTGCTCCAGAAGGGCTGGCAGGCGTCAAAGAGCAGCTGCAGTTTCCGTCGCAGGAACTCCGAGCGAGGTGCCGTGCCGTTTTGCCCGTCGCGCAAAGTCTCATGGATCAGGGTCAGGACGTTCGCCTTCTCAGGCATGAACTTCAATAGCACCTCCGCAGCGGCGCGCATGCGTAATTCCGCTTCTTCCTCCGGGCTTATTTCATGGGAACTGAAACCGCCGAAGGCTGGAACCTGCTTATAAGAACTCTTGAGCTCAGACAGCCTCTTCCGTATCTCTTCCTTGGGAATGTCCAGTTTCTGGTAGAAGCTCTCGAAGTCCTTTTCCAGAATCACGAGCCACTCGAGATCGTAGCCGTACTTGCGCTCCTTTGTACCGTTTTTCAGGTCACGCAGGCGGTTGATAGTGCGTTCCTCGTGCGTCTTCCAATTTCCGACGGTGTCTCTCCATCTGTCGATTTTGTCCAGAATCGCTTTCTCCTCGGGCTGATCTGCGTTGTACTTGATGGAGCTCTGCGCATGCTCAGCTGCATGGAGGCGCAGGCTCGCGTTAGCGTACTCGAGCAGCTTCTGGCGAGCGTTTTCTACGGAGGGCTGAATATCCACTCGACCGAAGAGGGAACTGCGCTGTTGCTTCACCGCGTTGGGAAATGCTTCCACCGCTCCTATAAACTCATTTTCTGCGGTAGACTGTTCTTTGCGCAGGGCGTCGATTGTGGTGGTGAGCTGCTTGTGTAATGCTGTCAGGCGATCCCTTATCTGCTCGAAGAACTGCTGTGCTGAATCATAAGAGGAGCTCTTCAGGATTTCAGCTCCGGCATCGCCTATCTCTTTGCAGAACTGCTTTCGCAGGTCGGCGGTACGCTGTTCCATCCGTTTGTCCTGCTCCGGCAGCCAGCTTTCCAGGAAGCGATCGCGGTCCCGACTCAGCTCTTCGGCGATGAACCGGGCTTGACCTTCCGGGCGATTGTGTCCCGCGTTCTGTGCCCTCGTGATGAGTTCCTGCGCAGAGGGAATAGTGAATCTGACCGGGACACCGTCCTTGTCCTGCAGAAACTGCTCATCCAGAAGCCAGTCGACGTCGTCCGCCTTGAGTTTCAGACGCTGGAGTAAACTCTCGACTGAGGATTCGACATCAGCTGGTTCTCCTGCGGAGGTGCCATCTCCCCAGATGTCCATAGCGGCGCGCAGGGCGCAGTAGCGGACAAGTTCCTCGATGGGTACGGTGAGGTTTGTTACTCCCAGCGAGCCCATCAACCGGTGCTTGCCTGTCTCCGCACAGGGTAGAAGCTCGATCACCGCCATCGAGTTGCGCTTGATACTCCGTGCATGTGCTCCCAATGGCGAACCGATGTCCAGCATGACACTGCGTGCCACCATCTCGAAAACCCAGTGCTTCTGCGACAGGCTCTCGCCGCGTCCACTGATGCCCTCTACGAGGAACACCTCGTCGCATAGTGGTTCTCGCAGATGGACGGAGTTGAGGATGGGATACTTGAAGTGCAAGAGCTCGTTGTCGCCATCCCGGAAGGTCTCCGGGTCGCAGAAGTATTCCAGCTCCATCAGGCTGGCGTAGGCGTTTGCCTCGATCACCTCCATCATCGAAGCTGTAATGCCCGTTTCACGCCGGAAGACCGAGGGCAGATAGAAGACGCCCACGATCTCGCCGTCGAGACCGTACTGGTCGAAGATGTGCCGGATCACCACTGCAGTATCCAGGAAGATGCCCGATCCGGTTCCTCCACACAACGAGCTGATAATGTAGACGCGTGGCTGAGACTGGGTAATCTCGATCTGGTGTTCGGCACCTTCAATCAGCGCTTTAGCACGTTCGCGCACCAGCATGATGCGGTTGACCGCTGGTTCCAGGAACTGGGGGTAGAGAACATCGAAGGAGGCATGAAACGCAAAGCGTCCAGCTGGACGGATGCCCGCTGCGCCACTGGCATCGCGCAGAAGCGAGATATTTATCTCGTCTGTCAGGAACTGCTCGAATTGCGGATGCAGTTCCGGTTTGCGCTTCCATTCGCTAAGCAGCTCCTCCGGGCGCCTGACAACGATAGATGCGCGTTCATACTGCTCTACGTCTGCCTGCTCAAGGCGTTGCAGGTACTGACCTTCGTCGGTATCGAGGAACAGGAAGCCAATCAAACTCGTGATGCGGTAGCGCTCGCGTAAGAGGCGCTTGACGCGGCGGGCGGTTTCCACCCCGCTTCCACCGAGGCCGATAACGAGAGTGGGACGGAATTGCCCTCCTCGTGCGTAATGCACGGCGCTCAGCACATCGTCCAATTTTTCCTGTTTCTCCTGTGTAGCGACATCTGTGGGCATAGTAGAACACCTCCGTTACTGGTTAGACTGTGACAGCATCGTGTAGGCAAACTGGCTATAGACGAACCACACGACGCTGAGTATGACCAATCCCAGCACCGCTTGTTTGGCGCGGGTGCTCGGTGTATAACGCGGATAATGGATAGTGTTGACAGACTCGCAACTGTTGTAGGAAAGGCGAACCTTTCCGCTGACATCCGTGAGTGACGCATCCGGATATAGCTGCTCCTCTTGTGGTGGATCTCCCTCCACGCGCACCGTCAGCCGTGCTTCCCCCGGTTTGGCAATAATCGTGAACAGTTTCCCTGACGCGCTGGGTACTTTCACGTCGCAGTCTGCGCCGCCCACCGTGAGCGTCACGGTCTCCAGTCGCTTGGGGTCAACGGTCAAATCAATCGGCTTCGTCTCCCGGCTGGTAATCTGCAGACGGTGACGGTAGAGCCTGACCTGGCGCCCTAGCAGCAGGAAGTAGAGGAGGACGAGTAGACCGGAGACATACAGCGGCTGATAAGAACGTGAAGTGGCACTTACCGTAACGGCGTCCGCTTCCGACTCGACCCATTGTCCGTTCTGCAATGACTGAACTGCCACGTAGAGCCGATACTGACCAGCGCGAGGTAAAGCGAAGCTGGCTTTGAAACGCTCACCGACACGTTCAGGAACGGTAGTCTCCGCGCGAGGCTCAGCCCATGCCCGGATGCGCAACTGCTCTCCAGCCGTCGGGCGGTAAGGAGACCCTTCCGCTCCGATAAGCAGTGTCGCTGTCACTGCGATGCGGTTTGCTACTGTCTGACCGGGAGATGGTGAAACAATGCGACAATACGGCACCTGCTTGACCACGAAAGACACCGAATCGCTCCATCGCTCCATACTGATTCCGGTAGTGGTATCCGTAAACTGCAGACGAGCTTTCAGAAGATACGTTCCTGCTTGGAGGGGGCGGTAGGTATTGGCAAATCGTCCGTCGTTGGCGGTGTCGTCTCCGTGCGTGCCGTCGTCGAAGAGGGGAACGCGATCGAGAACTTGCCCAGACGGTGACAGCACATTCGCGGTGACAAACGGGCGGGCGTGCCCGGTTGCCAGCGACACCTGCGCCTCAATGCGGATGTTGGGGGCGTTCTGTCCCCACGCAAAGACCTGCCCTGCTTGCGGATAGGTAATCACGAGACCAGACACATTCTGAGCGTCCAGACTACCACTCAGCAGGCACCACAACATGAATACACCGATGGCTAATCGATACACGTTGGCGAACCTGCCCATCGCACTACCTCACGGTCGAAGCCAAACCGTTGTTCGAGAGTACAGGTCAATTGTCAGCACTCTCGTTATCTTTAGACACAAGCATAGCACAGTTTGTTGCAAGAATCAACAGGTATTTTGGCGGGATTGCATGTTGCAAAACCACAACATCCTCGATTATAATGGGCATCGGCACGCTATCACGGAGCGAAGGGACAGCCTATGAGCACAGCAAGAGCAGAAATCGGAGTGTTTGGCGGTTCGGGGTTCTACCGCTTTCTGGACAACGTACAGGAAATCAAAGTCGATACCCCCTACGGTGCACCCAGTGACCATATTGCCATCGCAGAGGTGCACGGTAAACGGGTCGCGTTCCTGCCCAGGCACGGGCGACACCACAGCATCCCACCCCACAAAATCAACTTCCGCGCCAACCTGTGGGCAATGAAGGAACTGGGCGTCACGCGCATCATCAGTCCGTTCGCGGCAGGAAGCCTGCAGGCGCATATCCACCCCGGCGATTTCGTGGTGGTGGACCAGTATGTGGACCGCACACACGGGCGGGCAGATACCTTCTACGACGGCCCGGTCGTGACCCACGTCTCGCCGGCAGACCCATATTGCCCCGTCCTGCGCCAGATAGCCATCGACGTCATCCGCGGGCAGGGAATCACCTGCCACGAGAAGGGCACGGTGGTGGTGATTCAGGGACCGCGCTTCTCGACCAAAGCGGAGAGCCAGTGGTACACGTCGATGGGCTGGGAAGCTATCAGCATGACACAGTATCCGGAGGCGTATCTGGCGCGCGAGCTGGCGATGTGCGTGGTGGGTATCTCCCTCATCACCGATTACGACAGCGGTCTGGTGATGGGCGGGCAGGTGCCGCCGGTGACCACGAAAGAGGTGCTGGAGGTCTTTCAGCGGAACTCGGAGCGCATCAAGAACGTGGTGCTGGAAATGATCCGGCGCATACCGGACGCTCGTGAGTGTCCCTGCCCGCATGTGCTCGACCACGCTCGCATCGAGGTGTAAGAGATGGAAATACGCCCGGTGCGCTGGGAAGGCGACGTGCTGGTGCTGATTGACCAGACGCAACTGCCACACCGCTACGTGGAGGTGCGCTACACCGACTGGCAATCTGTGGCTGACGCTATCCGGAACATGGTGGTTCGCGGTGCACCTGCGATTGGAGCGGCGGCGGCATGTGGACTGGTGCTGGCGGCTCAGCAGATTCAAACACAGTCTATGCCGCGGTTCCGTGAAGAGTGGCTGACAGCGGCGGACGAGCTTGCCCGCACCCGTCCAACCGCGGTGAACCTGTTCTGGGCAATCGACCGCATGAAGCGAGTGATGGACGCTTGCCAGACACCGGAAGAAGCACGTCGGCGGCTGAGGGCGGAAAGCGAGGCGATTCTGGAGGAAGATGTGCAGGCGAACCGTGCCATCGGCAGGCACGGACAAACACTGATTGCCGACAACTCCCGCATTCTGACCCACTGCAACGCAGGCGCGCTGGCAACGGTTGGCTACGGTACCGCACTGGGAGTGATCCGCGCGGCTATGGAGGCAGGCAAACGTGTGCATGTGTACGCCGATGAGACCCGTCCGCGCCTGCAGGGGATGCAGCTCACCGCATGGGAACTGGTGCAGGAGGGCATTCCCGTCACGGTTATCACCGACAATATGGCAGGGATGCTGATGCGGCGGGGCGAAATCGATGCGGTGGTGGTCGGAGCGGACCGGATAGCCGCCAACGGCGATGTAGCGAACAAAGTGGGCACTTACAGCGTGGCGGTGCTGGCGAAGTATCATGGTATACCGTTCTACGTCGCTGCGCCCATCTCGACTATCGACCTGTCGGTGGCTGACGGTTCAGGCATTCCGATTGAGGAGCGATCGCCGGAAGAGGTCACGTATGTGGGGGGCGTGCGGATTGCTCCCGAGGGCGTAAGGGTCATTAATCCGGCGTTCGACGTGACGCCCGCGGAGCTGGTGACCGCGATTATTACCGAGGAAGGGATTGCCCGCCCGCCTTACTCCGCTTCGCTGGCAGAGATGGTGGCAAAACGTTGAGGGGAGGATTCTGGCGATGGGGGAACTGCTGGCTGAAAAACTGATACGTAATATTCCGGACTTTCCGCAACCGGGGGTGCTTTTCCGCGACATCACCCCGGTCCTGCAGAACCCGCAGGCACTGCGCGAGGTGGTGGAGCAGATGACCGAATATGCGCGCAGTCGCCAGCCCGATGTGATTGTGGGTATCGAGTCGCGCGGTTTCGTGTTCGGTATACCCATCGCGCTGGCGCTGGGCGTGGGGTTTGTGCCGGTGCGCAAGCTGGGCAAACTGCCCTACAAGAAGATCGTGGAGGAGTACGCACTGGAATACGGCACCAACGCGATGGAGATACACGTGGACGCGGTTCAGCCGGGTCAGCGCGTGGTGATTGTAGACGACCTGCTGGCGACCGGCGGCACAGCGGCAGCGGCGGCACGATTGGTGGAGCGGCTGGGCGGTGAAGTGGCTGGTTTCGACTTCCTGATTGAACTGGAGTTTCTGAAGGGAAGAAAGATGCTGCATGGCTACGATGTTTTCACCCTCATCCGGTTTCCATAGCCTGCTGGATCGGCTGTTCGGGCTGGAAGAGCGTGACACTACCGTCCAGCGAGAGGTCATCGCGGGGCTTGCCACGTTCATGACGATGGCATACATCATCTTTGTGAACCCGCAGGTGCTCAAGACGGCAGGGATGCCCATCGAAGCGGTTGCTGCTGCCACCTGCATCGCCGCGGCTGTCCCCACGCTGATCATGGGGCTGTGGGCGAACTATCCCTTCGCGCTGGCGAGTGGCATGGGACTGAATGCCGCGCTGGCGATGCAGGCAACCCGCCCCGGCATGGACTGGCAGACGATGATGGGCGTCATCGTGGTGGAAGGCGCCATAGTCACCATTCTGGTACTCACCCGCGTGCGCGAGCAGGTGATGCAGGCAATCCCCATGAACCTGAAGCGTGCTATCGGTGTGGGCATCGGTATCTTTATCGCTTTTCTGGGCTTGCAACATGCGGGCGTAGTGGTGCGGGGAGAGGGAGGCGCTCTCGTCACACATGGAGCGTTCACCAGCAAGGGCACGCTCGTGTCTACGCTGGGATTGTTATTGCTGATGCTTCTTCTGGCGTTTCAGGTGCGCGGGGCGATTCTGCTGGGCATTCTGGGTACTGCGGTCATTGCACTGGTAGCAGACGTGCTCACGCCGGGTACCCCCAATCTGGTGAGCCTGCCGGAAAGGTGGCTGGCACTGCCCGACTTCTCTACCTTTGGGCAGGCGAATATCATCGGTGCGCTACAGCCGGCGCTGATTGGCGTCATTTTCGCTTTCCTCATCACGGACTTTTTTGACACGATGGGCACGGTCATCGGCATCGGTGGGCAGGCAGGCTTTCTGGACGAAGAGGGCAACCTTCCCAGACTGAACCGCGTGCTGTTGACGGACTCGCTCGCGGCGGTGTGGGGAGGGCTGTGTGGCGCGAGCTCGGTGACTACTTATATCGAAAGTGCAGCCGGTATCAGCGAGGGAGGGCGCACCGGTCTGACATCATTGGTGGTCAGCGCTTTGTTCATGCTGAGTCTGCTGTTCGCGCCGCTGGTGAGTATGGTGCCTGCGGTAGCGACTGCCCCTGCTCTGATTATCGTGGGCTACCTGATGATTCGGGTGGTGCACGAGATGGAGTTCGACACGGTGGAGGAGGGCATTCCGGCGTTCCTCACCATGTTGCTCATCCCGTTCACGCAAAGTATCTCGTTCGGCATCGGGGTGGGGTTCATCTCGCACGTTATCGTCATGCTGTTGCGCGGCAAAGGACGGGACGTATCGCCATGGATGTACGGTATCGCCCTGCTGTTCGCCATCAGCTTCGCCTGGGGATGGTAAGAATCTCCGGGCAGGGACTCCTCCAGCATGAAGACCACCGCGAACCTGCTGTTGGGTAGCATCGCCAGCGCTGTGCTCCTGTGGCTGGCTTTTCCGCCGGTGGGATGGGGATGGATAGCGTGGGTGGCGCTCGTCCCTCTGATGTGGGCGCTGCGTATTGTCTCGCGCCCGCGGTACGGGTGCCTTGCTGGAGCGGTGTGGGGAGCCTGCTTCTACGGCATCCTGCTGTGGTGGATGCAGGAGTTCGTGGCGCGGTGGACGGGCAGTTTCTGGTTGGGGCTAATAGCATGGGGCGCGCTGGCGCTGTCGCAGACGCTATTTGCAGGCGTTCTGGGATGGGCATCGGTGTTTGCACGACGAGCGTGCAAACTCTCTACCCTGCCGGTGTTGTGGATAGCCGGCTTGTGGGTGGCGGTAGAGTGGTGGCGCGGTGCGGGGTGGTGGGGGTTCCTGTGGGGACAGCTGGCGGTTACGCAACATGCGAACCTGTTGCCTCTGCAGAGCGCGGAACTGCTGGGCGCATGGGGGCTGAGCGCGTGGGTGGTGCTGGTCAACGCTTCGCTGACAGAGGCGGTGGCAAGACGCCAGTGGCGCCCGCTGGCAGTAGCCGCGGAGGTCTCAGCAGTACTCGTTCTGTTCGGCTGGTGGAGGCTTCACCTGCCCACCGAGGCCACTCGCCTGAACGCTCTGGTCGTCCAGCCCGATGTGGATACCACCAGCCAGTGGACACAGGAGATGCAGGATCAGGTGAAAGCCAGCATGGTTCGCGCGCTGGACTCCGCGCAGGCAGGGCGGGTGAACCTCGTCCTCTTTCCCGAGTCCATCGTTCCGGACGCAACGGCGTACCCCTTCTCGGAGATAATCGAACAGGCGAACAGAGCCGGGCTAACCCTACTGATCGGCACTTTTGTAGAAGAATACGGGCGAAGTTATAACACAGTTACCGCTTTCGCACCGGGTGAACTTCCGCAAATCTACCGCAAACAGCACCTGGTTCCATGGGGGGAGTATGTGCCTCTGCGACGGTGGACGCCCTGGGTCGAGCATTTCGGGGTGGTGAGCGCGGATGTGGCGCCGGGCAGGTCACCGGTTTTGCTCACGCAGTGGCAGGTGGGCACGCCTATCTGTTTCGAGTCCACTCTGCCGCGCATTTCATGCGCCATGGTGGGGCAGGGGGCGCGTCTGCTGTGCGTGGTGACCAACGACACGTGGTTCGGACGCTCACCCGCGGCGGAACAGCATCTTGCTTTCTGTGCGTTGAGAGCTGTGGAGACGCGCCGCTGGATACTGCGTTCCGCAACCACCGGCATCTCGGCGGTGTACGATGCACGGGGACAATGCCTGCGCAGGGCTGAACTCTTCGAGGAGGCCGGGCTGGAGGCGAGAGACGTGGAACTGCGTCAGGAGCGCACCCTGTATGTTCGCTTAGGCGACGGCGGCGCGGTGGGTGTGTTGCTGGCAATCTGTCTGGTCGGTGGATGGGTACAATGGCGACGGCAGAGGTAGACGGCTACAGTTCCAGCAGTTCCTTTACCATCTCCACGATGCGTTGAGATGCGCCCTGCTGTTCCGTCACAAGCGCTCGCGCCCGGCGGGCTACTTCTTCGCGCAGGCGTGCGTCGCCGAGCAGACGAGCCACCTGTTGAACCAGTTCGTCTCCGTTGTGTGCTGTCCACGCCACGCCAGCCTGCTGTGCCATCGCGGCGACATCGCGAAAGTTCTGCATGTGCGGCCCGTGCACAACCGGTTTTCCGTGCGCCAGCGGCTGGAGAAGATTCTGTCCACCTAATGGCACAAAACTGCCACCAATAATAGCCACATCTGCTACGGCGTACACCTTGCCCAGCTCGCCAAAGGTATCCAGCACTATCTGCTCGCGTGGCTCCGCGGGCGTACCCTGTGTGCGCATCCACGGTTCGAACCCCTGTGCCCGGAGCGTGTCGGCAACGGCATCGGCTCGCTCTACGTGGCGTGGCGCCCAGATGATACACAGGTTCGGGAACTGCTGGCGCAGGCGTGCATAGGCTCTGGCAACGAGCTGTTCCTCTTCGGGGGCGCGCGTGCTTCCAATAACCAGCACAGGGGCATCAGCGGGTATTCCCAGCTCACGCCGGAGCGCATCGGCGTCCACATCCTGTGCACTCACCATCGCCTGATCAAACTTCGTGTTGCCGCTCACATGCACCCGGTCGGGCGACGCGCCGATAGCACAGAACCGTCTGGCATCCTCCTGCGATTGGGCGCAAATGGCGTCCACGCACTCAAGCACGTTACGGAAGAACCAGCGAAACCGCCGGTAATTGGGCAGGCTTCGGTCGGAGAGGCGTCCGTTGGCGATAAGCGTCTTCACGCCCAGCCTGCGGGCGACCATCAGCAGGTTGGGCCAGAGTTCGGTCTCCATAATGATCAGCGCATCAGGACGAACACGATTGAAGGCGCGTCTTACCGCGAACGGGATGTCCACCGGCAGGTAGCCGACGGCATCGACCAGTTTGCCCAGTTGCTGGCGGGCGGTGGCGTTGCCGGTCGGGGTCAGCGTCGTGAGCAGGAGATAATGTTGTGGTAACTGCTCGCGTAGAGTCTGCAACAGCGGAAGCGCCGCCATCACCTCGCCGACCGATACGGCGTGCACCCAGATGACGCGGCGTCCCTGAGGTGAGACCGGCAGATTGCCCAGCCGGTGGCTCCAGCCCTCGCGCGACTTGCCCCGAACCGCCACACGCCACACGAGGTAAATGAGCAGAAATGGCGACGCCAGAACCAGAGAGAGGTTGTACAGAAGATAGAACATGGTTCAAACCCGCTTTTGCCGAACCATCTGTTCCGCTTGCGCTTCCAGAGCGTTGATTGCTTGCTCGACCTGCTGGCGAATGCGCTCGAACTCTTCCTCGCCGATGCCCTCCGGTACCTCAATCGGCTCTCCAAAGATGAATGCGCCTCTGGCGAACGGCAGAGGGATCATGTACCTGTCCCACGTCGGCAGGAGCTTGCAGGGATACGCGGCGACGCCAGCAGGGATGATCGGACAGCGTGCTTTCTGCGCGATGAAGAGTGCGCCAGGTTGCACCTGCCGATTCGGTCCGCGCGGCCCGTCGGGAGTAAAGGCGAGGATTCCACCCTCTGCCACCCGCCGTGCCGCTTCCAGCGCAGCGCGGATGCCACCTCGCCCTGTGGACCCCCGGATGATGCGGAAGCCGAAGCGCCGGAAGATGTGGTTCTGCACCTCGCCGTCGCGCGAGAGGGAGATCATCGCCCAGAACCCGCGCCCCTTGAAGAAGTTGGCGGGTATCAAGCTGCGGCCGTGCCAAGTGACCAGCACTGCCCCTTTGCCTTCGCGCACTCGTTCCAGCACCTGCTCGAAGTGAAGCACCTTCAGGCGCAAACTGAGACCGATCGCCCGCGCGATGCACCACACCATGAACGCCAGCAATCGCGGGCGCACGCGCTGCCACCAGCCAGGCTTTTCTGCGTCCTTACTCACCTTGAGCCACCAGCTCCTGTGTCGCTTCCTCACCCATCTGCTTGCGGAACAGCCGGGCGTACACACCGCCCTTCGCCAGCAGCTCCTGATGAGTGCCCTGTTCCACGATTTTGCCGTGTTCCAGCACCAAGATCATATCGGCGTTGACCACCGTGCTCAGCCGATGGGCAATCACCAGCGTCGTCCGCCCTCGCATCAGCTCCTCCAGCGCCTGTTGCACCAGTGCCTCGGAGGCGGTATCCAGCGAGGATGTGGCTTCATCCAGAATCAGGATACGCGGATTCTTCAGGATGGCGCGGGCGATGGCGATGCGCTGGCGTTCGCCTCCAGAGAGACGCACTCCCCGCTCGCCCACCATGGTCTCGTAGCCCTTCTCCAGCCGCTGGATGAATTCATGGGCGTGTGCCGCTTTGGCGGCGGCGATGACCTGTTCGTCGGTGGCTTCGGGGAAGGCATACGCAATGTTGTCGCGAATGGTGCCGCTGAACAGCAGGGTTTCCTGAGGAACGATGCCGATTTGCCTGCGCAGGGAGGCTATCTGCACCGTACGGATATCGATGCCGTCGATCAACACGCATCCACTGGTCGGGTCGTAGAAGCGGGGAATCAGGTCGGCAAGCGTGCTTTTGCCTGCGCCGCTGTGTCCCACCACTGCCACCACCATGCCCGGCTTCATCTCGAAGGAGATGTTGTCCAGCACCAGTCGCCCGCCGCGATGATAGGCAAAACTGACGTTCTGGAACTCCACATGCCCTTCGATAGGCGGCATCGGCGGCGCGCCGGGCAGTTCCTGCACCTCCGGCTGAACGTCCAGCACCTCTCGATAGACGCGCTCTGCCGCCGCCAGCACCTGCTGACGGGTAACGTTGATGTTGCCGATCGTCTGCATGCTCTGTGCTACCAGATTGAGGGTGAGCAGGAAGCTCCCCAGTCCGCCAAAATCCAGCTCGCCGCGCACAATCAGGTGTCCGCCGTACCACAGCACGAAGGCGATACCGCCCGCACCGATGAGCTCGATGAGAGGACGCAAGGCCGCACTGGTTCTCACGCCGTCCATCATGGCGCGGTAGGAGCGGTAGTTGCGCTCTTTGAATCGCCGGATCTCCATCGGCTCGGTGGCGAAGGCTTTGATGGTGCGCACGCCTGCGATGGTCTCCTGCAACACGGCGGTGACATCCTCGAGGCGCATCTGCGTCTGCTGACCGATGTACCTCATGCGCTTGCCGATCGCGCGGATGATCAGCGCCATGACCGGCACGCCCAGCACCGCCACCAGCGATAGCTTCCACGAAACCACGAACAGCCAGATCAGCCCTCCCACCAGCCCGATCGGCGCGGCAACCATGTCTTTCAGCAACGTTCCGCCGTTCGAGATGGCGTTGATATCGTTTGTCAGCACGGACATCAGCGCGCCGGTACGCCGATGAGTGAAGTAGGACAATGACAGGCTCTGCAGATGCTCATACACGCGGTCGCGCAGGCGCAGAGTGAACCGGTTGATAGCCAGCGACAGGTAGTAGGTCTGTCCATAGGCGAACACGAATTTGATGAGGAACGCGCCGATGACCACCAGGCTCACACGGTTGAGCTGGCTCACATCGTTATACATCTGTGCGGCGTTGACCACATGGCGGGTGAGGGCGAAAATGCGCAGGGTGATGAGCTGGGCTCCTCCCGCACAGATCAGTCCGAGCAGGATGTATTTCAGGTGTGGCTTCAGATCATGCCACAGACGCCTCTGCAATTGTCTATCCTGTCGTACCGGCATCCTGTTTTCCCACACATTCCACTAGCAAACGCGCGGCGCGTTCGGTAGCGCCGGGTTCGCCCAGTAGCGATTTTACCTCGTGCAGTGCCTGTTTCTGCTGTTCGTACGCCTCCTCGCCGGGCAACAGCGCCAGCGAGTGTGTGAGGATATTTTGAGGGGTGGCGTCGCGCTGGATCAGCTCGGGACAGATGGTGCGTTCGGCTATCAGGTTCGGCAAGCCGATCCATCTCAGATTCAGCGAGCGTTTGCGCACGGCGTACTCCAGCTCCATCAGCTGGGAGCCACGATACAGGATGATCATGGGCGTCCCCAGTATGGCAGATTCCAGCGTGGCTGTGCCCGAACAGCACCAGAGCAGATGACTGTGTGCCATCACATCATACGTGATGTCGCGGGCGATGCGCCATCTGATGGAGGAGCCTGCGAACGCCCGATGCGCTTCGTCCTCATGCACCGAAGGCGCTAGCGCCACCACAAATTGTGTACCCGGCACCCGGTCAGCCAGCAGATCCGCCGCACGTCGCATGACCGGTAGAAGCGAGCGCACTTCCTGTCGGCGGCTCCCCGGCAACAGCCCGATGCGCAGATGTGTGCGCTCAAGATTCAGCGTGGCACAGTAGGTCTCTTCGTCCATCGTGGGGCGCACCCGGTCGAGCAGGGGATGCCCGACAAAGTGTGCGTTCGCGCCTGCCTCTTGCAGAATCTGTGCAGACCACGGGAAGGGCGTCACGATGCAATCGGTGCAGGAGGGCAGGTCGTTGCGCCTGGGCGGTGTCTTGCGCCAAGAACCCGGTGGAAAGTAGTAAAACACCCGGACACCCCTCTGCTTTGCCCACCTCGCCAGCGGTACGTTGAACGCGCCGAAATCCACCAGCACCAGCAGGTCGGGAGGCACCTGCACCAGCCTGCGTTTGAGATTCTGTTGTGCCAGCCAGAGCCCGGGCGCTATGCGCAGAGCCTCTACTACGCCCACCGCACCCCACCGACTGCTGTCGTAAAGCAATTCAATCCCCTCTTCCGCCATGCGCCGCGCACCGATGCCCCAGCACTGCAGGTGTGGGAGCCACTTGCGCACCTCCCGCATCAGCGCGGCACAGCTGGCGTCGCCGCTTGCCTCACCTGCCACACAACAGATCGTGACCGCCTTACTCACCGCATTCCGCGTGGGTCATTGGCGCGGCCGCCGAACCCCTTGCGGATACTGCGCAGAAAGTCCAGCAGGTAATCGCGCTCCGGGCTGGGTTCCACCTCTTCCTCTATTGCCTCAATCGCCTGCGACATGTTCAGCTTGGAGCGATACAGCAGTTTGTACGCCTGCCGAAGCCCTGCACGCACCATGGGGGCAATGCCGTGCCGCCGCAAGCCGATGGTATTCAGGTCAAGTACCTCTGCCGGGCGCCCATCTACCATCATGAAGGGAGGCACATCCTGCACCACCTTGGACATCCCGCCCAGCATCGCCAGCTTGCCGATACGGGTGTATTGATGCACCCCCACCATGCCACCGAACACCACGTAGTCTTCCACAATCACGTGTCCGCTGATGCCAGCCTGATTGGCGATGATGATGCCGTTGCCCAGCTTGCAGTTGTGTCCGATGTGCACGTAGCCCATAATCATGTTGTCATCGCCGATCACGGTGGCTTCCTCTTCGCCGGTGGCGCGGTGGATGGTCACGAACTCGCGGATGATGTTCCGGTCGCCGATCCGGAGGTAACTGCGTTCACCTTTGAACTTGGTGTCCTGCGGGGGACCTCCCAGGATCGCGCTGTGGTAGATGTGGCAGTAGGAGCCGATGGTGGTCCACTTCTCCACGACCACGTGCGACTCCAGGATGGTACCGTCGCCGATCCTGACGTGGGCGCCAACGATGCTATAAGGACCAATCTCCACGTCCTCACCGAGCTCAGCTGTTGGATGGATAATCGCCGTAGGATGGATCTTCGTATGTGCCATAGTCTGTATGCCCATTATGGAGTATTCCCCTCATCTATGCTGGAGTTTGCCAGTTGTTCCTGGGTGTGATTGCCGTTTCGTCTGCGTTCAACCAGTGCGAAAATCATCTCCGCTTCTGCCACCACCTGACCGTTGACGCGCCCGACCACGCGCACTTTGCCGGTACTGCCGCGGAAACGGAGCACTTCCACCTCGGTGATGAGCGTGTCGCCCGGAACCACCGGCTTGCGGAAGCGCACCTTGTCGATGCCCCCGATATAAGCCAGCTTGTGGCGGTGCTCCGGCAGGGAGAGCATCAGCACACCCCCCACCTGCGCCATCGCTTCCACCACCAGCACGCCGGGCATAATCGCCTGGCCCGGAAAATGCCCGTTGAAAAACTCTTCGTTGATGGTCACATTTTTCAGTCCCACCGCCCGCTTGCCGGGCTCCAGCTCGAGGATGCGGTCCACCAGCAGCAACGGATAACGGTGCGGGAGTATCTCGCGAACCGCTTCCACGTCCAGAACGCCGTTTGGTCCTATCATGTTCTATTCCCCCTGTATCGTCTGTCGTAGTGCCAGGGCGAAGGCGGTGTTCAGCGTGTGGCTGGGCTTGATTGCCACGAACAGCGCCTCCACCTCTGCCCCAACCAGCGCCATGTCGCCGATCAGGTCCAGCACCTTGTGCCTCAGCACCTCGTCCTGAAAGCGAAGGGGCGAGCTGTACCGGTCAGGAAAGATGACCAGCGCGTTATCCAGCGTTCCGCCCAGTGCTTTTCCTCGCGCCAGAAGCTCTTCCACTTCCTCCCAGAAGCCGAAGGTGCGGGCGGGTGCTATCTCCTCCAGATAGTCTATTTTATCCAGATCGAACCATGCTACCTGCGTGCCCACCAGCTGATGCTCATAGCGCACCGTGGTGATCAGCAGACGCTCCGGGTGGGGCATTGCCCAGATACCCCGATCACCTGCCATCACGGAGACGGGGCGGGTCAGGCGCACACGATGGCGCGGTGCGTCCAGCTCGCGGATGCCCGCTCGCTGAAACTGCTCCACCCACGGCACCGCACTGCCGTCCAGTACGGGAATCTCCTCGCCCTCCACCACGACCTCGGCGTTGTCCACTCCTGTGCCTGCCAGCGCCGACATCAGATGCTCTACCGTCATCACGCGCGCACCGTCTATCCCCAAGGTCGTGCACCGATCGGTGGAAACCACATACTCTGCCAGCGCGGGGATGCGTCGCCCGTTCACGCGAAACACCACACCGCTGTCCGCCTCCGCTGGCTTCACAGTCACGCGGGCGTGCTTACCCGTGTGCACGCCGATGCCTTCCACCTGCACCGCCTCTGTCAGTGTGCGCTGTCTATTCACTCGTCTCCTCCGTCTTAATACCTGCGCGCTCTTCAAGTGCCTTCACCCGTTCAAACAGCTCCGCCAGCCGACTGATATAAGCCATGTTGCGCAGTTGCTTGCGGTGCTCGCGGGCAGGGGTTCCAAAGTAGCGTGCGCCTCCGGGCAGGTTTGATACCACACCCGACTGAGCCAGCACAATAGCGCCATCGCCAATCTGCACATGGTCGGCGACGCCCACCTGACCTGCCAGCACCACGTAGCGCCCCAACTGCGAACTGCCGGCGATGCCCACCTGCGCCACCAGAAGACAGTGCTCCCCAACCTGCACATTATGCGCAATATGTACCAGGTTGTCAACCTTAGTGCCGGAGCCGATTCGCGTCACCCCTGTCTTCGCGCGGTCGATGCATACGTTGGCGCCGATTTCCACATCGTCGCCGATCTCGACGGTGCCAAGATGGGGCACTTTGCGGTGGACGCCATCTACGGTGACGAAGCCAAAGCCATCCGCGCCGATAACCGCGCCCGAATGCACCACCACCCGATTGCCCAGCTTCACCCCGTGCATCAACGTTACATGGGGATACAGCACGCACTGCTCGCCAATGTGGACATCGTGCCCGATGTAACAGAGGGGGTACAGCACCGTTCCGCGCCCGATTCTGGCGCCCGCCTCGATCACGCACCCCGCACCGATGGCGACGTCATCGGCAAGGTCGGCGTCTGGCGAAATGACGGCGTTCAGGTCAATCCCCTCGGGATGCCGGGGCGTGGGTGCAAACAGTTCCAGAGCACGCGCAAACGCCTCTCGAGGCGACTCCGCCCGGAGAAGCGTCTTCCCAATCGATGGCGCATCGTGCCAGACAATAACCGTCGAGGCAGGACTGCGCTCCGCCAGTCGCAGGTAGCGTAACGATTCGGCGAACACCAGGTCCCCTTCCTGCGCGAACTCCACGGATGAGACCCCGGTGATGAGGGTGTCGGGGTCGCCTTCCAGTCGGGCGCCGAGCTTCTGTGCCAGTGTCTGCGCGGTCATCTGCATCAGGTGCGTCCTCTCACTTCTTCAGCGATTTGCGAGGTTACGTCAGGAACGCCCGTTTCGGGTTGCCAGGCTGGCAACCAGCGATGCCTTCGGCACACTGCCTCAATCCATCGTTTGACATCTCTCTCGATGAGTGCGTTGAGGTCTTGAGACGCCACAACGGGCGCAGGCGATGTGGGCACGGTGGGTGACGCCGGTAGCGGTATCGCGACGCGCTCGAAGGTGATCGGTTTGCCGTTATCGGCGAAGGCGCGAATCTGCGCGCTGGCACGCAGCTGTTCTGCCTGCAGACGCCGTGCGCTTCGTTCGCGCAGGTCGTGGCGTCGTTGCTCGTACTCTTTCTCGATAGCGTCCGTGCGTTCGCGAATGCGCCGAAGGGTTTCCTCCTCGATTTGCATCAGCCTGTGCTGAAGGTGCGCGGAGAGGCTCTCCTGTTCGGCTTGAACCTCTTCCAGTTTTGGCTGGAGCAGGTCGCGCTGGTCCGGGCGCACGCGCAGGAGACGCTGGATGACACGCCTGCGAATTTCCGCCGATGCCTGCTGGGACTGGTGCTGACTCAACGCCTCTTCGATGGCGCGCTCAGCGTCGCGAACAGTTTCCTGCCGGACAGTCTCCATCTCCGCCTTCTGCGCGCTGTCCAGCCCAGCCATCTCGGTTTGCAGGAGACGGGCTTCCATCGCCTGCAGACGGACGTTCAGCGACGTCTGCTGGTGGGCAGTGGTGGCTGACAGACGCTGACGCCTGCGTTCCGACTCCGGCGTCGACATGGGCTGAAGAGTGGTTTCGGGCAAGGATAGAGATGACGACATGAGCGGTATAGCTAACCTCTGCAACGGCTGGGGGACAGGCTGAAGCGCCTGTGCTTCCCACAGGGGGTGGTACACCTGCAACGCCTGCCAGTTCACATAGACCCTCTGGGTTAGCGGGGCTCTGTTGCAACCGCTCAGGCATCCCCCAGCCGTTGCCAACACCAGTAGCGAAACTGCCAATCGCCTACTTCTTGTTAAGTCGTTTGATGACATCGCTGGTGATGTCGTTGGAGGCGAAGAGTACCTGAGTGCTGTCGAAGACGACGGCAAGACCCTTCTCCTGTGCAACCGCCGCAACCGCCTTGCGAATCTCCTGCAGCATCTGGTTGATCATTTCATCGCGCCGGGCGTTCAGCTGCTGTTCAAACTGGTCCTGCATCTGCATCAGCGTTTCCTTATTCCGGTTCTCGATGGCGGTCAGCTGATTGATGCGCTGAACCTCTTGCTCGGACGGCGGGTTCTTCTGGCGCAACTGCGAGAGCTCCTGATTGAGCTGCTGGGACTTCTGCTCGATCTGCTGCATACGCTGTTTCTGCTGGTCGTTGGGATTGGCAAGCCCAGCCAGGTTCTCGTACTCAGAGATCTCCGATTCCTCCAGCAGGAGGTTATTTGCCCGCCACTGCAGACGGGCGCGCATCTGGTCACGCATCTGCTGGAGTTGAGCTTCCAGAGTCTTGCGCTGTTCGTACTCGTCCACGACGCGCTTCAGGTCTACCATGCCAAACCCACCCGAGGCGCCACGAGCCTGTGCCCAGGCACCTGTCGTCAGGGTGGCTATACCTGCTATGGCGATCAGCAGGCAGAAGACTCGTTTCATGAGATGTTCCTCCTCGTTATTCTCGCTGATGATACCTCAGAATATATTGCCGATGCTGAAGTGGGTGCGCGCGCCCTCTCTGCCGAACCCGTAATCGAGGCGCAAAGGACCTATCGGTGTGCGCACCCGGATGCCGATGCCTGCTCCCACCTGCGGCTTGAAGCTGGAGTGCTGGGTGAAGTCCTTGATGGTGCCGTAGCGTCCTCCCCAGGCGTCTCCAGCGTCCACGAACAGCACGCCGACCAGGTTCTGAGCCAGCGGTGCGCGATACTCCACGCTCAGCAGGGCAACGTTCTCGCCCCAGAAGCGATCTTCGGGATAGCCTCGCAGGCTCTCCGCGCCGCCCAGGAAGAACTGCTCGAAGAAGGGCAGCTTCCCGAAGGCTTTACCGGCGTACAGTCGCACTGCAAAGACGTATCGTTTGTCGGCGAGCGCACGTCGGCGACCCTGTGGAGAGAAGTACCTCCGAAGGTCCACCGAAATCTTGTTGAAACTCGCCTTGCCCACGAATCCCCCTGCGATGGCAGTGCCGATGTCCTTCAGGTCTGCCAGCGCGGTTTCCAGACTGATCGAATCGAAGCCTCCCGTTGCGGGGTCGAAGTCTACATCGCGTGTGTTATGCGTCAAACGCAGAGAGAGCGCGCTGACCGTACCGTCCTGCTTGATGAATATCTCGCTGGGCAGTACGGACGGGTTATTGGTGCGTACCGACTCCGTGCGCAGTCCCAGGTATGCGCGTGTGGTTTCCGAGAGCGGGCGGCTGAGCGTCACAATCCCACCGCGGCGTCGCTCATCGTAGCGGTCCTCGTCGCCGATGGCGCCGGGGTCCGGGGTGAACAGCCCGCCGCTAAAGCGGTACAGCGTTTTGTCGAAGATGCTGAGCGACAGAGACGTGTTTCGCCTGTCCAGCCACGGCTCGGCAAAGTTGATCTCGTAGTTGCTGGCATTGGCGGGACCGCCGCGCTCGAGGCGCACGCCCAGCGTTTGCCCGAGCCCTCGGAAGTTGGTCTCATACATCTCCAGGAAGCCGACCAGCTGCTGGCGGTTATTGTATGCCGCGCCGATGGAGAAGAGCCCCGTACGTCGCTCGGCGACGTTGACGGTCACGACCACTTTGCTCAGGTCGGAGCCAATCTCCGCCTTGTAGCTGATGTCCTCGAACAGTTCGGTGTTGTACACGCGCTGGAGGTCTTTTTGAATCTGTTCCAGGTTGTAGAGGGCGCCGGGGCGCACGTTGCGCATCTCGCGCAGAACCACTCGCTCCCGAGTCTTGCGCAAGCCTGTGACCTTGACTGCCTCAACGGTCACCTCCTTCAGAGGCAGGTTCAAGATGGTGGGGTCGTTGGGGTCTGGACCCATGTTGTCGGTGTCCACATTCACCAGGTAGCCCTTTTGCATATACAGGCGGGTGATGGCTTCAATGTCTGCCGCCAGGTCGTTATGGTTGAGCAACAGCCCGGGACGGGTGCGCATCACTTTCTCGATCTCTTCAGTGCTGAAGACCGTGTTGCCGGTGATGCGTATCTGGCTGATGCGCGGGTATTCCTGCACCTCGTAAATGATGCGAATGCCCTGTGGCGTGGTCTCCGTGCGCGGGATCACATCGCTGAAGAAGCCCATATCCCGCAGGGCGGCACGGTCTCTGTTAAGGATGGACTGGTCAAAGTCCATGCCCGGTTTCGCCGAGATCTTCGCCAGAATCGCCTCCTGAGGTACGTTGACGTTGCCCCGGACGACGACCTCGGCGATACGCTGGGCTTGAGCGCTGACAGCTATCGCCCCCAATGCGATGACAAGTAGAAACCACGTTGCTCTCATCGATGAACCGAAGTTCCCTCCTTTGGTCAGTCCGTCAACCACGGTAGTATGGCTCCAGTTTGCGTCGTAACATGGCTCTTGCTCGCGAGATACGGGTTTTCACGGTATCCAGCGGCAAGCCGGTCACCTCCGCAATCTGTTCGTAGCTCATGCCTTCTAGGTCGCGCAACACGGCGAATGCCCGGTAGCGTGGGGGTAGCGAATGCACTGCCTGTTGAACCCGCAGGATCAACTCCTCCTTCTCCAGCATCTGCTGGGCGGAGGGCGATGGATCTGGCAACTGCGTGAATAGCTCTTCCCCGTCGACCTCTACCGGTTCGTCCAGAGAGCGACTGACGAACTCCTGTTCACGCCTCAGCCGTCGCAGGTACGAGCGATACTCGTTGATAGCGATCCGATACAGCCAGGTGTATACGCTCGCCTCCCCCCGAAATCGTCCGAACGCCTCGTACGCCTTCACGAAAGTGTCCTGTGTCAGATCGGCTGCAAGATGGACATCCGACACAATATGACAAAACAAGTTATAAATCCGAGTGTAGTACGCATCCACAATCTCTTCGAACCGGCGACGGCGCTCTTCTTTGTCATTAGTGAATGCCATGTTTTTCCCGCGAGCCTGTCCCGTGTTCCGCGCCGCCCTCGTTGCTGTAGTCTTTCACTTCAGAAGCGAAAACTTCCTTCTATACCCCACCGCGTCTGTTGCTTCTCGTCCACCGAAAAACTCAGCAACAGACGGCGCGATAGCCGTGTCCATTCCGGCAGCTCATACAGTATCTTCAGCGTGTATCTATCCTGCTGCGCGGAGACCGTTCGCCAGTAACTCAGACTGAAACCGTCCCACAGTCGTTTCACCAAAGTCACCGTCATGGGTGCATAGCGGTCGTACTCGATACGAAACTCGCGCAATTGGAGTGCCTCCTCGATGCCCCGCTCCAGAGGCGAGAACAGCTGCGGCACGTAGGCGGAGGTAAACAGATTCACCACCTCGCGCTGAAGCACCTGCTCCATGTTACGCCCGGTCAGCAGCTCCTCCAGGGTGCCTACCCCCAGCGCTCGCGCTATCTGCTGGGTAGACAGGTCGGGCGGGTCGGAGCGGAACTCGGTCTTCAATCCTTCCGGCGAGGTAATCGTTCCGTTCACCAGCACCGTGATATTGTACCGCCGCGACGCGCCGGTCGGCGAGGCGAAACTCAGGCTGGTGTTTGCCTGCACGTTCACAGCGACCCGGAAGGGATTGTCACCGGGCACGGGATAGTCCAGCGCGATCGTGCCGCCCGGCTCCAGCCGGAACCGCGCTGTAGGAAAGTACACATATCCGCGCTCGAGTCCCAGCTGTCCGTGCACGACGGGTTCCTGCAGGGTCCCGCTCAGCACAACGTCGCCAGAAGCCTGCGTGGCGAGGCGCGGGCTGTTGAGCCACATGCCTTCACCGAGCCGTAGCACCACGTTCGCAAAGCGCGGGTTCACCGCCAGGGGACGCACTTCCGCCCGCTGTTCGGGAAAACTGGACGGCAGAGCGAGCCCGCCTCCGCTGGCGATAATCATCCCCGACACCTGCGGGCTTTCCACATTGCCGGTAAGCCGCAGCTCGCCGTCCAGAAAGGTGCGAACCTGCTCGCCGTACTGCCCTGACAGATTGCGTTCCTCCAGCCAGAACCGCTCCAGGCGCAGGGTGGCATCCAGTCGCTCCTGCTCGCCCTCTCCAAACGTGATTTCGCCTGATGCCGATACGCGCCCGCCACGGGGACTATCGCCCACGGCACTGAGCTCGACCAGCTGAATGGTCTGGTTTTCCAGACGCGCGAGTACTCGCAGGTCACGTAAACCTGTCCTGAGCCTTTCCGTCCGGAGCTTTTCCGCCTGCACGGATACCTCTCCGGAGAGCTGTGGTACAGCACGAGTGCCCGCGAGCTGTGCTGTTAACCGCCACTGACCCTCCACCTCACTGACGTTCACGCCGGGCACAAACGCCAGCAGTGATGTCAGCGGCTGAGGTGCCGCCTCGGCACGAATCTCTATCGGCTCGTCGTCGGGCACGCCAATCGGTTGCCAGCGGAAGGGCAGGGTACCCCAGATACGCACCGAGCCATCGCGTTGCGCCACCACAATCTCCGATATGTTCAACTTATCCTGGGATACCTGTATCTTTCCGGTCAACACGCGATCCGCCCGCACACCTCCAACGCGTGGCTCTCTCAGCGCCAGAGTGATGGTCAGGTCTGGTGCCTCGCTGACGCCTTCCGCTTCGACGGTAGCCATCTCCAGCTTGCCCTGCACCTCTGTCGTATGGGGCAACCACCGCTGGAACCACGAGAGGTCCACATTGTAAGCCTCTGCAGTGAGGGTCAGCGTGCCATCCGGACGATAACTGCCGGAGGCGGTCACGCGATGTTCCCCGTTCGCCAGCAGGGCGTCCGCCAGATGCCATGCGCCAGCGGAATCTCGCTGAACCTGTGCACGCAGGGTTCCCAGCAGGCGACCGTCTAACTGCAAGTTCTCCGCGCTCAGCGACGCCTCGACCACCGGATTCTTGCTGTCGCCGGACAGGCGGAAGGGAATAGCGCCAGACCCCGCGATTTGCCCCAGTTCTCTCAGCACTTCGCCGAGTCGGGGGACCTTGCCAGTTAGGTACGGGCTGTCCATCGCCAGCCGGCTCAGCGTTGTGAGGGAGGCAACCGATAGCGTGCCTTCTGCGGTCAGTGTCTGTGCCCTGCTGTCCATCTGGAGGCTGTCCAGTTCGACCTGCAGTTCTGGGCTCTCAAGGGACACGCCTCGTGCCCGCATCACGCCGTCGTACCACTCTGCCTGTGCATAGCCGCGGGTAACCTTCCATACATCCACGGCGGCGTCTTGGACCGTTATCTCTGCTCGCACCTGCGGCTTCTGGTCGCTGCCGGTGACCTCCGCTCGCAGGCAGGCAGAACCGCGGATGTCGGGCGAATCTTCCTCCGGCAACAGAGGCTTCAACTGAGCCAGCGGCAGGTTGTCGCCCTCCACGCGGAAGGAGAGGTTGCCATCGCGGTCGCGCTCGCCCTGCACCCGCACTGTGCCGTCGCCTAACCTGCCTGAAAGGGCGTTCACCCTCAGCGAACCGTCTGCATAGCGCAGTTCGCCGGTGATTGCCGTGAGGCTCCAGTCATGAAACTGCAGGGTAGGGGAGCTCACCGTCACCTCGGCGGAAGGCGACCGCAGGGGACCGGATACATGGAAGAAGACTCGTGCAACGGCGTCCAGCGGGAGAACCTCCTGTTCAGCGTCGGGAGGACGCACCGCAGATATTAGTTCCCGAACATCCGCATTGTTGGCGATGCCGTCCAGCACGAGGCGTGCCTTTTCCTTATCCAGCGGGTGTTCCACCTGCGCCTGCCACTGCACCTCCATCGGTGGACGCCGGACGATGCCGCCTTCCACCAGCACATTGTCGGGAGATGCCGTCACCCGCGCCACCAGATAGTCCAGCGCCCAGCGTTGCCATTGCAGGTCGATGGCTTCGACCACACCGCGGAAGACCGGTTGGGCGAAAGTGCCCTGAAGTTCGCCTCGCGCATACACCCATGCCGACGGCAAGTCCCCCTCCACCTGCCTTTGCGAGGCGAGACGTTCCAGCCACGGCAGGAGCAATACCTCATCGACACGAACGCGCAGGGCGAGTTGCTTTCTCGATAAATCTATCTCTCCAGAAACGTATCCAGAACCCGACCAGTCCTCCAGCATCGCGCCGTCGACGGTTAATTTGCCTGGCGTCCACCGTACGCGCGCCTGCGCCTGCTCGCACCGCCAGAGCTTGCCCGCCAGCCGCTCACCACGCAGGTTCGCCACCACCGTTGGACTGGAGAGTGAGCCATACGCCACCCCCTCTGCGTGCACCGAGCCACGGACATCTGAAGGAAGGTAAGCACCAAGACGGGCAAGGTTCAGGTTCTGCACCGCCCATCGCGCACCGAACTGCCAGCCCGCTCGGTCTCTCCACGCCGACGCCTGCAGACGCACCGTGCCCCCGCCGACTTTCAGCGCACCATCCGTCATGCGCACGCTGTGTGCATTTGATACAACTTTGGCGCGGATTTCCTGCACTCTTATCTTATCAACGGTAGCGTGGGCAGTGCGAACCGTCCCCTCGATATGGGGTGCGGAGGGTGTCCCCTTCACGCCAAGCTGGGCGTCTACAGGTGCCTCCAGCCGAACCTGGGGCGCGTACCGGCGCACCCACGAGCGCAGAGCCTCGGGCGGAACACCCCGCGCCTCCACCCGCGCGTCGAATGCCACCTGCGGTTGCCAGCGCACCACCCCGTCAGCCGCAATCCGACCGGACCCCACGCTGGCACGGGCATCCCACGAAGCAATCCCGGTTTGAAAAATGCCCTCTCCCTGCAACTGGCGCAGGACAACCACACCCTGCGGGGACTTCCACTGCGCCCGCGAGGCGCTGACCTGTGCTCTACCGGTGTAACGGATGCGTCTGTGCTCATCGGTGTACACCCACACGGTGCCGCTGGTTCGAGCATCGCCTGCGTCGAGCGGTAGTCGCTTCACGTAGGAAAGCAGTGTGGGCACGGGCACATTGGAGGCGTCCACGCGCAGGCGCAGGTGTCCCTCGTATAGCCAGCCGTTGACGGTTGCCTGCGCGCCGAGGTCGCTGGTGCCGTGCGTGAAGTGAAAGGTGGAGACGCCTGTGGACGAGCGTATCTCGCCCGCTACCTGCTGGATGGTCGTTTTCACCGATGGACGGGCTTTGTGGTCTTCGAAGTGCAATGTGCCGTCCTCAATGCGAACCTGCCAGAATGTCTCCGTCGGCGGTCGGCGGCGTTTGGGCAGAAGGGGAGAGAAGTTCCAGCGGCCGTCTGGCAGGCGCACCAGGTGAGCTACCGGGTGGTCTACCTGAATATTGATGGGGCGCGAGTAGAGGTTGCTGACGGTCACCTTTCGCGCGGCGATGAGAGGTGTGGCGGAAGAGAAGGGGTCGCCTAAAAAGACGTTGCGCACGACAAGTTGCCCGCGACGCAGGTCCGCGCTCACGTCACCCATCTGAACGCGGACGCCCCACTCGCTCTCTGCCCATCCGATAACGGCACCGACCGCTTGCTGTTGGAGATGTGATGCAACCTGCCACAGGTAGAGGGCGCAGAGAACGCCTGTCGCGACGACGGGCGCGATGAGCGCCAGCCCGGCTATGCACCGGAACGCCCGCCCTGTGCGCGGAACATCTGCGCGTGGAGAGGTCAAAGCACCTCAGCACTCCCCTGTAAGGCTTCCAGTTGCGCCAGACGTTGAGCCATCACCTGGCGCGAGAACGCCTCCGCGTTGTACGAGCTGCGCACGAACGGCGCGGATGCCACAAACAGGAACCCCATCTCCTCGCCGATGCGCCGGTACTCGGCGAAGACGCTGGGATGCACGTACTCCACTACCGGAAGGTGGTTCATGGTTGGGCGCAGGTACTGCCCGATGGTCAGGCAGTCCACACCGGCGTCACGCAGGTCGCGCATGGTCTGGATGACCTCTTCTCTGGTTTCGCCCAGCCCCACCATCAGTCCCGACTTGGTGTAGATATCGGGGTAGTTGCGCTTCACGTAGTAGAGCAGGTCAATGGATCGCCAGTACTTCGCCTGAGGGCGCACCACGTGTTGAAGCCGTTCTACCGTTTCCACGTTATGGTTGTAGATGTCAGGATGGGCGTCCGCCACGATCTTGATGCACCACCGGATGCCTTTGAAGTCCGGCGTCAGCACCTCCACAATCGCGCCGGGGATAGCCTGGCGTACCGCGCGGATGGTCGAGGCGAACTGTTCCGCGCCACCGTCTTTCAGGTCGTCGCGGGCGACGGAGGTAATCACCACGTGCTTGAGCCCCAGATGCTTTGCCGCCAGAGCCACCCGTCGCGGTTCCAGCGGATCGACCGATTCGCCTCGGCCTGTCTTGATAGCGCAAAATCCGCAGGCGCGCGTGCAGATGTCGCCCAGTATCATGAAGGTGGCGGTGTGCTTGCTCCAGCACTCGGTGAGGTTGGGACAGCGCGCGCTTTCGCACACGGTGTGCAACTGCAAGCCTTTGATGAGGCTGTCCACTTCCTGTATCTGCCCCGGTCGGGGGGCGCGGATGGTCAACCATTCCGGTAGCCTGCGATTCATGAAAAAACCTTCCTCTGCCTCAAAAGTCACCCAGTAGCATTATATCCTTCTCATGAGGCGGAGGGCAAGGTGTGGGGTTGAAAGGTATGTAGCACGGGCATCCTGCCCATGTAGAACACTCAGGTGTCAAACGGACGCACGGGCACGGACGCCCGTGCTATAAGCCCAAAACTATGCCGCCCGCTGGAGAAAGCGTTGCTCGATGAATTGCTGAACCCTCTGCCACTCCTGTCGCAGGGCGCGAAGGTGCTCGGGCGCAACTGCCATATTCTGCTCCTTGCCCGCCCGCTCGAGGTTGTAGGCGATCTCGGCGAGTGCCTGTGCCCCTACCGAACGCGAACTGCCCTTCAGCGTGTGTGCCGATCGTGCCAGCGTATCGGCATCGGCGTTCTGCATTGCTGTCTCAATCTGCTCGATAAGGGGTGGGGCAGAGTTCAGATACTCCTGCAGGAGTTCCACAGTAAAATCCTCGTCACCGCCGGTCATCTCAGCGAGGAAGCCGACGTCTATGGGCTGGTGGGCACGCTCCTGAAGCTCATCTCCAGGCTGAGTCCACTTCTCAACCATTCTTCGCAAGACCTCCAACCTTACTGGCTTACTCAGGTAGTCATCCATGCCTGCCTCGAGGCACCGGTTCACGTCTTCCTTCGTCACGCTCGCGGTCATCTCGATAATCAGCTGATGCCATCCGGTAGCCTGCTCTCTCTCGCGGATGCGTCTGGTGGCTTCGAGACCATCCATCTGTGGCATGTGCACGTCCATCAGCACGATGTCGTAGCGCTGGCTGGCGGTTTTCTCCACGGCTTCCGTTCCATCCGTTGCCACGTCCACCTGACATCCCATCTGCTGTAGCAGACGCAGAGCCACTTTGCGGTTGATTTCGTTGTCCTCTACCAGCAACACCGACAGTCCGTTCCATACGGCTATGCCTTGCGCCTTCGCAGGCGTGGTGGATGCGCCAACCAGAGGCATCCGCTCGCATTGTTCCATATTTTGCACGAAAACCGGCAGGTCTACCCAGAATATACTGCCTTTGCCGACCTCGCTCTGTACGCCGATGGTGCCGCCCATCAATTGCGCCAGACTGCGATTTATCGCCAGCCCCAGTCCGCTTCCGCCAAATCGACGGGTGGAGGAGCCGTCCGCCTGCATGAAGGTCTCGAAAATGACCTGTTGTTTCTCCGGTGGGATGCCGATGCCCGTATCGCTCACCGCTATCCGGGCCCACAAGGTGTGGCAGTTGGCGTCGATGCTGTGCTGATGGCGTATCTCTTCTAGGTTCTGCTCGTCATGTGCGTCCGTTGGGGCGATCTGAATGCGGATACTGCCCTGTTCGGTGAACTTTACGGCGTTGCCCACGAAATTGCAGAGTATCTGGCGAATCCTCAGCTCGTCACCGATGACCTGAGATGGAATGCCGTCGGCGATTTCCACCTCGACTTGCAAACCTTTCTCCTTCGCCCGCGCCGAGAACAGGTGGGCTACCTGCCGGGCGGTGGCACGCAAGTCGAACGGCGCGTAGTGCAGGTGCATTTTGCCCGTTTCGATCTGCGTGATGTCCAGAATATCTCCAAGCAGGGAAAGCAGGCTCTCTGCACTCTGTTGCAGGGTCTCCACGTAGTCGCGTTGTTCTTCGTTCAGCGGCGTGTGGCTCAGCAGTTGCGCCATGCCCAGAATGCCGTTCATGGGGGTGCGGATTTCGTGGCTCATGTTGGCGAGGAACTCGGATTTGGCTCGGCTGGCGGACTGCGCTTGCTGGAGAGCCTCTTCCAGCTGCTGTTGAAACTGCTTGCGCTCGGTGACATCCTGCTTGATGGCGACGAAATGGGTGATACCGCCGCGCTCATCCAGCACCGGAGCGATGGTCATCTCTTCGTGATAGAGGGTGCCGTCTTTGCGCTTGTTGATGACCTCGCCCTTCCATATCTTGCCGGACAGAATAGTCTGCCACAGACGCTCGTAGAAGGCCCGGTCATGCTTTCTGGACTTGAGCACGCGCGGATTCTGACCGATCGCCTCTTCGCGGGTGTAACCGGTCATGCGGGTAAAAGCAGGGTTGACCCACTGGATAGTTCCATTGCGGTCGGTGATGACGATGGCGTTCGCTGCCGTTTCAATGGCTCGCGCATACAGGCGCAGTTGTTCGTGGGCGTGCCAAGCCCGACGCCACAGCACCCACATGACTGCGCCGATCAACAGCGCAACACAGAGTACGTATGTGTGCGCGAGCCGAACCGAATCGCGCATTGCCGCGAGGCGTTGCTGGTACCGGGTCACGTGCAGGTCGACACCCACAATGCCCACCAGCCTTCCGCGGGAATCCCGAATGGGAGCGTAACCGCTGATGTAGGTGCCCCACTGGTCGGTATACAAGCGGTTTTCGGCGATCGCGATGCCTTCGCGTAGTGCTCTCAGCATCTCGGGCGTAGCTTCGGGATAGTCCTGCCCGATTGCCGCTCTGTCCTCCACACCGTCGTGGTCGTTGTCGCCGGGCTCCGCCGCGTCCAGCACAAAGTATACCAGCCCGTCCTCCAGGATGCAGGTATAGATATACTCAACGTCGGGCACTGCCTGCATGATGCGCCGCAGGGGAGCGATCGCCTGTTGATAGGCTGGCGTGTCCTCATCGCCGGGCTTCCAGCGAAGGTGCTGGTCGCCGTCCACGTGAAGTGCAGCAACGCTGGCGAGGCGCACCAGATTCTGGCGCACCTCGTGGTGCAGGGCTCTTTCAGCCCGTTTCTGGATTATTGCCCCGCCGACGCCGGAGACGGCTATCATCGTGATGACCAGCGCCACCGCTACAATGTGTGGGCTGGCGAGATGGCTGGCAACAGGTTTCATTTCCCGGCACCGACTTTGTTGTATCGTTTGCATTATCGGCAGATGGGGCAGAAGACACGAGCACGGGCGCCAGCGGGAGAAGCGTGGAGGGCGAACCTCGTGGTGAGCCGTTGCAAACCCCTCTCCCAACCTCTCCCCGACGCGGGAAGAGGAGTCCCAGGCTGTCCGAAACCCTTCTCCCAGCCTCTCCCCGACGCGGGGAAGGGGGGCAGGGGGTTAGGGCTCATAATCGGCTCGGCGGGGGTCCTCGCCCTCCAGTGTACGCGCTCTTTCCTGTCATGCTGAGGCGATAGCCGAAGCATCTCGGAGATTCTGCGCTTCGCTCAGAATGACGGCATTAAGTGACAGGGTGAGCCTATTTCATGTCATGCTGAGGCGCCCGCCGAAGCATCTCGGAGATTCTTCGCTTCGCTCAGAATGACAGTTATTTTGTCGTTGTGAGCCTTTTACTTTCCGCCGGTGGCGAGGTGCATGATGCGCTCCTGTGTGGCTTCTTCTCGGCATAGCTCGCCCACGATGCGTCCCTGATGCATCACCAGAATGCGGTCGCTCATGCCCAGCACCTCGGGCAGTTCACTGGAGATCATGAGAATAGCCACGCCTTCCTCCGCGAGGCGGTTCATCAGCTGGTAGATTTCTGCCTTCGCGCCCACGTCGATGCCGCGCGTGGGTTCGTCGAAAATCAGCACCTTCGAGCGGGTGAACAGCCACTTCGCCAGCACCACCTTCTGCTGGTTGCCGCCGGAGAGGTTCTTGACCGCCTGCTCGATGGAGGGGGTGCGGATCATCAGGTCGCGCACGTACTGTTCCGCCACCTGCCGCTCCCTGCGCAGCTGTACGAAGCCCAATCGGGTCAACGCCCGAAGGTTCGCCAGTGTGTTGTTCTCGCGCACGGTCATGTTCAGAATCAGTCCGAGCGTCTTGCGGTCTTCGGTCATGAGACCGATGCCCAGCCGGATAGCATCCTGTGGGGCGCGGATGCGTACTGGTTTGCCCTCCAGCAGGATCTCCCCGCTGTCGATGGGGTCTGCCCCGAAGATGGCACGTGCCAGCTCCGTGCGCCCTGCGCCTACCAGCCCAGCCAGTCCCACGATTTCGCCGCGGTGCACCTTGAGGTTGATGTCGTGCAAAACGCCTTTGCGGTTGAGTCCGCGCACCTCCAGTGCAACATCCCCGCGCTGGGTTCGGCGGGTGGGGAACTGCTCGGTGATTTCGCGCCCCACCATCATGCGGATCAGCTCCTCGCGGTTGGTCTCCGCTACCTGTCGCACGCCCACCAGCTTGCCGTCGCGCAGGACGGTTACGCGGTCGGCTATCTCGAAAATCTCCTCCAGCCGGTGCGAGATGTAGATGATGCCCACGCCCTGCTGTTTGAGGCGACGAATCAGCCGGAAGAGGTTCTCCAGCTCGTGTTCGGTGAGGGTGGCGGACGGCTCGTCCATCGCCAGCACGCGCGCGTTCTGCGAGATGGCTTTGGCAATCTCCACCATCTGCTGTTGTGCTACCGACAGGTACTGCACGGGCGTACGCACGTCGATCTGCACGCCCAGTTCGTCGATAAGTTGCTGAGCGCGAGCGTACATGGTGCGAAAGTCCACGAAGCCGGGCACGCGGGCGCGCGGCTCACGCCCCAGAAAGATGTTCTCCGCCGCGCTGAGGTAAGGCACCAGATTGAACTCCTGATAGATAATGCGGATGCCGAGGTCCATCGCCTCATGCGGGTTGGTGATATGCACCGGTTTGCCGTCCAGCAGGATCTCTCCCTGGTCGCGCGTTTCTGCCCCTGCAAGGATTTTCATCAGCGTGGACTTGCCCGCGCCGTTCTCTCCGACGAGCGCCATCACCTCGCCCGCGCGCACCTCGAAGTCCACGTTATCCAGCGCCTGCACGCCCGGATATTGCTTGCTGATTGCCCGCATCTGCAGTACGGGTGGTGCCATCACAGCCGTTTCCGCCATTGCGTAACCTCATCCGAAGGAGCTGTTCTGTAGACGAGTTCGGCAACGATGAGGCGGATTCCTGTCGGGAACCGGTCATAGACTCTTTGGGCGCATCTGCGGGAAGAAGATGACGTCCTGAATCGAGTCCGCGCCCAAAATCACCATCGCCATGCGGTCCATACCGATCCCCAGCCCACCGGTGGGGGGCATCCCGTACTCCAGCGCCACCACGAAGTCCTCGTCATAGGGATGGGCTTCCTCATCACCTTCGGCACGGAGGCGCATTTGTGCTTCGAATCGCTCGCGCTGGTCGTCGGGGTCGTTCAGCTCGGAGAAGGCGTTGGCGACCTCCTGACAGGCAACATAGCCCTCGAACCGGCGGGTGAAGCGCGGGTTTTGCGGGTGCTTCTTCGCCAGAGGGGATGTTTCGAGCGGGTAGTCGGTTACAAACGTGGGTTCGATCAGGTTCGGCTGGACGAAGCGCTCCAGCAGTTTCTCGATGATACCGCCCACGGTATGCTCGTTTTCGGTGGGCAAGCCCTTGCGCTCCATTGCCGATTTTGCGCTTTCGAGCGTGGCGAACTCGTCGGGCTTCACCCCCGCGTAGTATTCAATGAGGTCGAGCAGGCGTCCGCGCCGCCACGGCGGGGTCATGTCTACTTTCTGCCCGTTGTAGAAGATATATGGCTCACCGCGCACCTCGAGGCAGACGTGATAGAACAACCGCTCCACCAGACCCATGATGTCCTCAAGGTTGGCGTATGCCTGATAGAGCTCCAGCAGGGTGTATTCGGGATTGTGACGACGGTCCATGCCCTCGTTGCGGAACACACGCCCGATCTCGTATACCTTCTCCACGTTGCCCACGATAAGTCGCTTCAGGTAGAGCTCCAGCGAGATGCGCAGGTGGAAGTCCACATCCAGCGCGTTGTGGTGGGTGATGAAGGGGCGCGCCGCCGCACCACCGGCAAGCGGCTGAAGGACGGGCGTCTCCACCTCCAGAAAGCCCTCGTTGTCCAGAAATCGCCGTGTCGCCTGCACCACGCGACACCGGTCCAGCAGAATCTGGCGCGACTCGCGGTTCACCAGCAGGTCGAGGTATCGCCTGCGATAGCGCAGTTCGATATCCTGCAAGCCGTACCAGTGCTGTTCGCCCTTCTCTTTGCCGTAGGGGATGGGGCGCAGGCATTTGGTGAGGATGGTGAACTCGCGCACGTGCACGGTGATCTCGCCGGTCTTCGTGCGGAAAACCTCACCTTGCACACCGAGATGGTCACCGATGTCCAGCAGTTTGAGCAGTGCGTAGCGCGCCTCGCCGAGGTCGTCGGCTCGCAGGTAAATCTGAATTTTGTCGGAGCCATCCTGCAGGTGCATGAAGGATGCCTTGCCCATCAGGCGCATGGCGACGATGCGCCCGGCGATACGCACGGTTTTCCCTTCGAGAGAATCGTATCCGTTCAGTATTTCGGCGGCGAGGTGAGTTCTGTCGTAACGCTCCTCGCGGAAGGGGTCGATGCCCATCTGGCGAAGAGCCTGCAGTTTCTCTCGCCGCCTAAGTACCTGGTCGTTCTCTTCGTGGGTCAGTTCCATAGTCGTTCGCTACTTCCGGATGTCCAGTATCTCGTATCGCACTTTGCCAGCCGGTATGTTTGCCTCCACCACCTCGCCGACGCGGTGTCCGAGCAGAGCCTCACCGATCGGCGACTCGTGCGAGATGCGGTCTTCGTCGGGGTCCGCCTCAAACGGACTGACCATGCGGAACTCCCATTCTTCTCCCGTATCCACGTCGCGCACGCGAACATACGAGCCAATGGTCACGTGCTCGGTGGAGATATCCTCATCTTTCAGAATGACCGCCTGGCTCAGGATCTGGCGCAGTTCGAGGATGCGCCCCTCGATAATCGCCTGTTCGCTTTTGGCGTCTTCGTATTCTGCATTCTCCGTCAGCTCGCCGAAATCCTTCGCCTCACGGATGCGGTCGGCGACCGCTTTGCGCTCGACCTTGCTGAGGTGCTCCAGCTCCTTCTCGATGCGGGCGTAGCCCTCAGCGGTCAGGACTATCTCCTGTCCGTTCAGTGTGACTGCTTTCATCGATGGTTGACGCTCCTTTATGGGCTTCTCGTGTCCATCCAGGACGCGAGGCTCATCGTGATATGATATACGTGAAAACGGACGCTCAGTGCGCCCGTACTCCAGACATCCAGGCGGCTATCGCCTCGTAATCCCTGTGTTATTGTGCCATATTATACCCGTATTCCTGCTTGGCGTCCCTCTTCTTACGGCAACTTGTGTGACGAGATGAGCGGGATGTTTGTTCCGCACCGGTTCCCTTGACGAGAGGCGTCCAAAACCGATATAGTAACTCTGTGAACTGGACTGATGGGGGAGTGACACTGCATGGACCGCGACAAACAAAAGGCGATACTGGAGATTCTGGAGCAGGATGCCCGCACCACTCCTGAGCAGGTAGCTGCGATGCTGGGGATGGAGGTGCAACGGGTCCAAGAGGCGATCCTGCAGATGGAGAAGGAAGGCATCATCCGCCGCTACAAAACCGTTATCGACTGGGATCGGTTCGGGGAGGAGCGGGTGTTCGCCTTCATCGACGTGAAGGTCAGCCCGGCGCGAGAGGTAGGCTTCGACGATGTGGCTGAGCGCATCTACCGCTTCCCGCAGGTGCACGCGGTGTATCTGGTTTCCGGCGACCACGACCTGCGCGTCATCGTGAGCGGAAACAGCATGAAGGAGATTGCTTCCTTCGTGGCGGAACGGCTGGCGCCGCTGGAGCGCATTCAGGCAACCTACACGCAGTTCGTGCTAAAGCGCTACAAGGAGGACGGCGAGGTGTACGCTGAAACCGAACCGGACCGGAGGCTGGTGGTGGCGCCATGAAACCGTTGTCTCAGGCAGTGGCGTCGGTGCCGCCCTCCGGCATTCGACGGTTCTTCGACGTTGCCGCGCAGATGGAGGACTGTATCTCGCTGGGGGTAGGGGAGCCGGACTTCGTGACGCCCTGGCATATCCGAGAAGCCGCCATCTGGGCGATCGAGAAGGGCTTCACGACCTACACCTCCAACTACGGGCTGTTCACGCTTCGCCAGCGCATCGCAACGCACCTGAAGAACCGCTATGGGGTGGAGTACGCGCCGGAGAACGAGATACTGGTGACCGTTGGCGTCAGCGAGGGGCTGGACATCGCCATGCGCGCTCTGCTGAACCCCGGCGACGAGGTGGTTTTCTTCGAGCCGAGCTATGTTTCTTACGCCCCTTGCGTGCTGTTTGCCGGAGGCAAGCCGGTTCCCGTGCCCACCGACTACCGACAGGGGTTCCAGCCGGATGTGGATCGCCTGCGCGACGCCATCACTGCTCGCACGAAGGCGATTCTGCTGTGCTATCCCAATAACCCCACGGGCACCGTCGCCTCGCGTGAGGTGCTGGAGGCGATTGTGCAGATAGCGGTCGAGCATGACCTGTACCTCATCAGCGACGAGATTTACGACCGCCTGGTGTACGACGCCGAACACACCTGTATCGCCTCTCTGCCGGGTGCACACGAACGCACCATCCTGCTGGGCGGTTTCTCCAAATCTTATGCCATGACCGGGTGGCGCATCGGTTACGCCTGCGCTCCTGCGCCTGTTATCGAAATGATGATGAAGGTGCATCAGTACACCACGCTGTGCGCTCCCATCTCCGCGCAGAAAGCGGCAGAAGAGGCTCTCGATCGGGGCGAGCCGGAGGTAGAGCGGATACGCCGGGAGTATGACCGCCGCCGCCGGTTGATTGTCGAAAGGCTGAACGACATCGGGCTGGAGTGCGTGCCGCCTCAGGGCGCGTTCTACGTGTTCCCGTCCATCCGGTGCACCGGCTTGCGCTCGGAAGAGTTTACCGAACGCCTGCTCTATGAGGAACGGGTGGCGGTGGTGCCCGGCAACGTTTTCGGTAGCAACGGCGAGGGACATGTGCGCCTCTCGTACGCCACTTCGTTACCGAAGATCGAGGAGGCGCTTCACCGGATCGAGCGCTTCGTCGAGAAACACAGGAGATAAGTTCAGGAGGCACAGATGGTCATCCGAGCACAATGGGCAGGAGCACTGCTGGCGATGATGGCGATGCTTATGACGAATGCACGCGCCGACCGGCTGATTCTGACCCCGTCCGCGCATAACCTGCCGCCAGCCAGCGCCAAACTGGAGATCGCCCGTCGGGAAAGCAAAGGCGGGCTGACGCAGTACTGGCTGAACGTCGGTCTGGTGGGGGGTATCGAGCTGGAGGCACTGCGCCAGGAAGCCTCCAGTCGGCAGGTGGACAGTATCAGCCTGCAGTATAACATCCTGCCCGACATCGGCTTCACGCCTGCCGTGTCGATGGGCGTACGTGACATCGGCAACCGGACGCCAGAGGGTACGGCGCTATACCTGGCGGTAGCCTATCGGTTGCCCTATATGCCTCCCAACCCGCTGGCGGACGAGGTCAACCTTTTCGGTGGGGTGGGCGTAGGCGGTATCAAGGGAGGCTTTGTGGGTGTGGAGGTGCGCACCCCGTATCGTCTCCTGCTTAGCGCAGAGTACGACAGCCGATCCTGGAACGCCGCCGTCTCGTGGGAGCCGGTTCCTTTACTGCGCCTGCGCCTGTACAGTATCGACAATGAGACTTACTATGGCGCGTTACTGTCGCTGAGCTTTTAGGCTACTCCCACTCGGTGTGGAAACTGCCGGGCTTGTCGATGCGCTCGTAAGTGTGGGCGCCGAAGAAGTCTCTCTGAGCCTGAATGAGGTTCGCCGGCAGGCTGGCGCGGCTCATGCTCAGCAGATAATCCACTGCGCTTGCCAGCACCGGCATCGGCACGGCGTGCTGATGAGCCACATCGAGCACTCGCAGGGCAGAGGGAAGGTCCTCCCGCACGAGCGCGTGCGCCTTCGGACTGAGCAGAAGGTGCGGGTTGTGGTCGCCTTCCGCCACCATTCCGCGAAGCAAGTTCAACATCCGCGCGCGGATGATGCATCCGCCTTTCCAGATGCGCAACACCTCCGAGAGGTTCAGTCCGTAGTCATACGCCCGCGACGCTTCCGCGAGAAGCCACAGCCCCTGCGAGAAGCTCAGGAACATGCTCAATCGCAGAGCGCGTTCCACCGCCTCTTCCAGTCCGTGCGCGTTCCCGTTTCCTCGCGTAAGGTCTCCCATCGCCTCGGCAATCTTGAGGCGGTGCTCCTTGAAGTGCGACAGCGTGCGGGCGAACACCGCCGTTGCCAGCGAGGGAGTGGGCACGCCGAGGTCTAACGCCGCCTGCGCCGTCCACTTGCCGGTGCCCTTCTGTTCCGCCTTATCCAGAATCATCTCCACCAGCGGTTTGCCCGTTTCCTCGTCGATACGGCGCAGGGCTTTGAACGAAATCTCCATCAGGAACGAGTTGAGGTCGGCTTCGTTCCATTGTTCAAACAGGTCGGCAATCTGAGCGGAGGACATTCCGGCAACGGTGCGCAACACATCGTATGCCTCCGCGATAGCCTGCATGATGGCGTACTCGATGCCGTTATGCACCATCTTCACGAAATGACCGGCACCGCCCCGTCCCAGATAGGTACAGCACGCGCCGTCTTCAGTATGCGCGGCGATGCGGGTAAGCACCTCCTCCACCAGAGCGTACGCTTGAGGCGTGCCTCCCGGCATGATGGAAGGACCTTCCAGCGCGCCGCGCTCGCCGCCGCTTACCCCCGTGCCGAGGAACAGCAGTCCCCGCGCTGTCAGCGTTTCGAGCCGCCGTTCAGTGTCGGCGTAGTGCGAGTTGCCCATATCGATGATCAGGTCGCCGCGCTCCAGCAGGGGGATGAGGCTCTCGATCATGGCATCGACCGCCGAGCCTGCCTGCACCATCAGGATAATCTTGCGAGGCGGTTCGAGGCTCTGCACAAAGGTTTGCAGGTCATAGGCAGGGGTGATAGGCTCGGTGGTAACACGCTCACGCACAAAGTTCTCCGTGCGCGAGGTGGTACGGTTGTACACGCTGACAGAGTAGCCCTTCCGGGCGATGTTGAGCGCGAGGTTCTGCCCCATCACGCCCAGACCGATGAGACCGATGAAGTTGCGATGTGCCATCGTGCGCCAGACCTCCATCTGTGGATTAGCCGGCGGACGGGGGAATCCCTGCAGTATGGGAATGAGAACAGGTAACCGCCTGCGATGTCGCCCACGACACCGCAGGCGCAGTCTCAACGGATGCGATTTCCCGCATTGCTCGGTGGACGAAGGGTGGGCGGAACACCGCGTGCCGTGGATGCGCTTCTCGGCTGCGGAAGTTCGCCAGCAGAAGGTCGGTAAAAGATGCCCTTCTCGGCGGGGGCGCCGTACAGGTCGGGGTTCAGATACTTGCCCTGATGGGAAGGAGGCTTGGGTACTTCGGAGCGGAAGCCGTGCTCCTGCACCCAACGATCGTTGCGAATGGCTTCCACGCGCCACGACACCTTACCGCCCGGCTTCCCACCTGCGATTTTGAACCGGTTGTTCTGTACCTCTACCGCCACGTGCAGGTTCGGCATGGCGGAGCCGACCGGGGTGAGCTGGTAGGTCGGGTCGCGATTGATCGATTCAAAGTAGTCCGGCAACTGCACCCATGCCTCGCCACTGGAGTCCAGAACCACCATGCCGCGGTAGGCGTTCAGCGGTTCGGGAGCTTCGGTAGAGTAGTGGAGCAGGTACTGCGTTTCCGGAGAGAGGGGGTGGTCGATCTGGAACGACTTGGTGCCAGACGCGCCGAGCTGACCGTTGGCGAACACTGCCCAGCCTTCCTCGCTGGTGGTGCAACCAAGTACGCCGACGGTGTTGCCCGTGGGAGCGTTGTTCCAGCCCCAGACCCCGACCCCGTCACTGCTGTCGCTCTGCCCGGTCACTCCGATGGTGTGTCCGTAGGGTTGCATAGCCCAGCCCCACACTGCCGCGCCGTCGACGCTGTCTGTGCGTCCGTATATGCCGATGCACACTCCCGTTTGGGACAGCGCCCAACCCACAGTGCCCAGACCGCCATCCGCCCAGCACTCCCCCTGCACTCCGACGCTGGTGCCCGATACATTCATGTTGAGACCGAGTACACCCACGCCATCCGGACTGGCGCTGTGACCGAGCACCCCGAAATTCCGGTCATCACCCGAGGCGTACCCGTAAACCCCCGCGCCACGACCGGTTTGAGCGACGTAGTGTCCAAAGATCGCGAATTCGTCGTCCGACTCGACGTGCAGGCGGTAACCCGGAGTCGACAGTCCGATGCCGACCCGACCTGCTACGTAATAGAGATCGTTGCCGTTGCGCTCCCATATGCTGTCGCCGCCGCTGAGGTCTTCCCCAGGCGCCCAGGTCGAACCGTTCCACTTCAACACTTGGCCCGGCAGGGGCGCGGAGACAGACACGGGTCGCCCCTGCAGTCCGGAGACGGCGGGGTCGGGGTAGATTCCGCTCAGGTCGCCGCCGGCGGAACCGCTCGGGGGCAGGCTGGTCGGTGCTCCAAGCACACCGGTCCATGGTTCGGTGAAGGCATAGTAACTGTACGGCGTAGGCGTCACGCGCACCCGCGGCGAGAGCACTGTGTAGGCGCCCGGGCTGGAACCGGGACGCACGGCAATCTCCAGGTAGCGTTCCGCTCCGTTCCAGATGCCGACCCCGAAGTTCAATTCGGCAGTGAAAAGCCCGTTCTGCACGTTCAGGTCGTTCAGCAGAACGTCCCCACCTACCTGCGAGCCACCCGTTACAGCGGTGAACAGACGCAAGCGGAAGTCGTACGCCCCGCTGGCAGGTAATCCGTTGTCACGCAGCATTCCCTGATAGGTAAAGGACTGTGCGATGGCGGGCGTGATGCGGGTCATGATACACACACCCAGTATCAGCCCCCAGAGGAGAAACCATACTGGTGCCATGGCAGATCAGCTCCTTTCTGAGAGGTAATGAGCTTGCAGGCAGGCTCCAGTGGGGCAGGGTGGCAGGAAGGGGGAAGCAAGATACAGCGATTCTCTCTGTCGCCTTGTCCCAGAGTTTCCTTGCCACCTTATTCTCTCACAGGGTAATCAGAGTTGTCAAGCGTCTCACCTTCTTAAGCACACCATGTCAGGCTTTGAGCAGAGCGCAGGGCGCCCCGGGAAACAGCAGAACGAGCGAAAGATGGTATAATGCTGAGCAGGAGGATGATGAGGATGCCCAGTCCTTTTCCCGGTATGGACCCCTGTCCAGCGTGCCTCGCGCCCCGGTGCGGGCACTGCAACGGCAGTCATGGAAGAGGTATGCGACCCGCCTGTGGTTCTGCACATCGACGAGCAACTGCACACCGAGGGCGTCATTCATATCCTCGACCGCACGCGCGACCTGCGTCTGGTCACGGTGATCGAACTGCTCAGCCCCGCCAACAAGGAGCGTGGTTCCAAAGGCTGGGAGCTGTACCGCCGCAAGCAGGAAGACGTTCTTAAGAGTGACGTGCATCTCGTGGAGATCGACCTCCTGCGTGGGGGGACTATACGATTGCGCCTCCAGAATACCGGGTTCGTCAGGAGGTGGGCGGTTCATGGCATTACATGGTGAGCATCAGCCGTGCGGACATGCCGTATGATTTTCTGCTGTATCCGCGCACGGTGCGCGAGCGGTTGCCTCGTATTCCGGTTCCTCTTGCCATCGGTGACAGGGATGTTGTTCTGGACTTGCAGGCGGTTTTCCATCAGTGCTACGAGGACGGGGCGTACGAGGATGTGGTGGACTATCGCAAGGAGCCACCTCCTCCTGCCTTCAGCGTGGAAGACTCGGCGTGGATAGACCAGCTGTTGAAAGAGAAGGGGCGGCGTTAAGCTCTCACAGGTGAATGTTGCGTGTGATCCTCCCCTGAGCAGTGCTTGCTACTCACACTTCGCAGAGGCAAGCAGGAACCGAGGCGCCAATCGAGAACTCATTTAACGGTATCATTGTCATCTACTTGCACCCTGCCTTGAAAGGAACGAAGCGTGAGCCCATCCCAGTTCAAGGCAATAGTGACACGGCTCGAAGAGTACGCCCAGCGTAACCCAAAGGGCTACCGTGTGCGGGTTGCTTTGCTCGCGGCGCTGGGCTACCTGTACATCTGGGCAATACTGCTTATCGCGCTGGCTCTGGCGGCGGGTTTGGCATATCTGATGTATGTGCGTGGCCGCGCGGGCTATGGGAGCCTGAGGCTGACCATCGCTCTGCTGGCGCTAATCTGGATGATTGCGCGCTCGATATGGATAAAGTTTGAAATTCCGGACGGCGTCCCCATCACGGAGGAGAAAGCACCAAGGCTCTTCCGGATGATACGCGGGTTGAGCGAGCGGATGGACGCTCCGCGCATCCATACAGTGCTGGTAACCGACGAGTTCAACGCCTCGGCAGTGCAGATACCGCGTCTTGGTTTGCTCGGGTGGTTTCGCAGCTATCTGCTGATTGGCTTGCCTCTGATGTATGCTCTGACGCCGGAACAGTTTCGGGCGGTGGTTGCCCACGAGTTTGGGCACTTCGCGCGAGCGCATGGGCGGTTTGCCAGCTGGGTATATCGGCTCAATGCCACATGGGAGCGTCTGCTGGAACAACTGCAGGAGCGAAGGCACTGGTCAACAGGGCTGTTCCTGCGGTTTTTCCAGTGGTATGCGCCCTATTTCGATGCCTACACGTTCGTGCTGAGGCGGGCAAACGAATACGAGGCTGACCGTCTGTCAGCGCAGGTCACCAGTAACGTATCCGCTGGTTCTGCCCTCTTGCACGTCGCGCTGGGCAGTCACTTCGTCAACGAACGGTTCTATCCTGCCCTCTATCAGCGCGCCGATAGCGACCCGCATCCGGTGCCAAACCATCTTCAGTGCCTAACCCGCAGCTTGCGGGAAGGAGTGTTCTTAGAACAACCGAGCGAGTTGCTGAAGGATTTGCTGACAGAGCAGGGCGATGTCGATGATACACACCCAACCCTGTCCCAACGCCTGCGTGCACTCGGTTTGCCGCACCGACAGGAGGAGATGGATTCGGTGCAATCCCTCACAGCGTCGCTGGATGAAACCGCCGCCGGGTTCTATCTGGGAGAGGCTGCCAGCGATTACGCAAAGGCGCTGGAGGATTCATGGCGGGAAATGATTGCCCCCACGTGGGCAGAGCGTTATCAGCAGGCGCAGGAGGCTTTTCGAAGAATCGCGGAGCTTGAAGAGAGGTTACAGAGTGACTCCCTCAGTGCTGATGATTGGCTGGAGCTGGCGACGCTGAAAGGTGAATTCGGGTCGGAGGACGAAGCCATACGGGTTCTGCGCCAGCTGCTGGCAAAGTACCCTGACCACGGTCCCGCATACTACCAGCTGGGCACCCGTCTACTAGAACGAGACGACGCAGAAGGGTTGCGTCTGTTGGAACGTGCCATGGGGCTGGAACCGGGTATCGTTGTGCCTGCGTGCTACGCCGCATACCGCTTTCTCCAAAGGCATGGTTCAAGCGAAGAGGCAGACCGCTATCACGAGCGAGCTTATCTAGCTGTTCTCGAGCAGGAAAAGTACCAAGAGGAGTTGCAAAAACTCCGCATTACCGACAGGATGGGACCACATGACTTGACAGAATCACTTATCGACCAAATCCGACAGGTGCTGGCAACGAAGGCGGTGCAACGCGCCTATCTGGTACGGCGGTTCTCTCGCCGCCTGCCTGAGCCGACATACGTACTGGCTGTGTTGCCACGATGGGTTTGGTACAAGAGAACGATGGACGTAGCCAGTCTCATTGACGACATCATTGCAGAGCTCCCGATCCCGCATGATACATTGGTAATTCCTATCCTGAACCGCTTCAGCCCGTTCTTCCTCCGGATTCGTGCGGTGAAAGGCGCGCTTATCTACGACCGCAAAAGACACCGCTGACCTGTCCTGTCTCTAATCCATACTGCACGAGCTGAGATAGCCGCAGGCGGGGCATACCTGCTTACAGCCATGTAACGCTTTCATCGTGTATCCGCACACAGGGCAGGCAAGATACGCACGGGCAGACGGTGTGCTGGCAGGCTGAGGCCACGGCTCGTGACGACGGGGCTGGAGCTCGGGGGTAGCCTGTTGCGGCACTTGTGCTACAAGGGGGAAGATTCGTGCGCGATGTCCCTCAATGATGGTGAGGCTGGTCATTAGCTTCGCCTCCGGCACGCGGTGGAACAGGCTCTGCAGTACCTGTTGCTGGCTTCGGGGACGCGGGTCGCCAGCCAGCAAGAGTATCGCGCCGGGGCGCCAACCGCCTTCCCGCGAAATCAGCCGAGCGAATGCCGTGGATGCGCTCACCAGCACGCGTCCATCCCGCCAGGCGGTCTGCACCAGTGTCTCATCGGAGGCAGAGTGGAGAAGCGGGTCGCCGCGCACCTCGCGCACGTCGTGTCCGGCTTTGCGCAGCCACTCTGCCACCTGCGCACTGATCTGGCTATCCAGCAGGAGTTTCATCGTCGCGCTCCAGCCATTCCGCTGCGGTCAGCAGTGCCAGCCTCAAATCTTCTGCGCTGAGCTGGGGATAGGCGCGCAGGATGTCGCGGTGGCTCATGCCCGCCGCGAAACAGCGCAGGATGAACGACACCGGCATCCGCTCCTCCGGGATGCTGAGCGCACCGCCGCAGACGCCCGGCTCTCTCCGCACGCGATTCTGGGTGTAGAGGCTCATTGCCACCTCCTGACAGCATCACCATAATCATTTTACCTCTTGCGCTGGTGTACGGGCAATTGGGCTGACAATCTCAATCATTATGTAGCTACAAAAACTGGTATTCTTACGGATAGTAAGAGGATTCGCAATATGATATGCTGTCCGCGAACACTAATACCCAAGGAGGCGTTTCGTGATGAGAAAGATTCTCGCTCTGTGTGCCGTGATGCTGATGGTGTGGGTATTGCCTGCCATGGCATTCACACCTGTTTCGAGCCCGGATGCGTCGTACCTGGCATCCACCACCTACATCGATCCGTCCGGCATCCCGAATTCTACCAATGTGACCTCCATCTCGGATGGCGTACTGACGGTGTCGTTCGTGGACCCGAGCAGTGGGACTCCGGTCAACATGAGCAAGGGCACGGCGCCCGGCGGTGGCTGGTCAACCTGGAGCGTGGCGCCCGATTCCCAGCGAGGACCGGGTGACACTCTGCCCGTGTTCTATTCCAACCAGTTGACGGCTGTTCGGTTCAACCTGTCGATGCCTGTGTCCATCTTTGGTTTCGAGGCAGAGCCGAACCCGTTCGACGTGTATACCATGACGGCGCAGTTCTACGATGCTTCGGACAACCTGCTGGGCACCATCAGTCGGGATGTGCACGGCAACGCAGGTGCACGCCTGTTCGCGGCGCAGTCCGGCACGCCCATCTCTTACGTGGTCTTCTCGTCTGATGTGGACTGGGCAGTAGGCGCGTTCCGGTACGCTTTGCCGACAGGCGGTCCGGTCATCCCTGAGCCCACCACCATGGCGCTGTTCGGCGCGGGTCTGCTGGGCTTTCTGCCCCTGCGTCGGCGTAAGTAGTACCACCGCCCCTCCTGTGGATTGGTTTAGAGCCCCCGCCGTACGGCGGGGGATTTCCTTTGAAGGCTTGCTGTGACAGGGTGCTTGTCACCCTGAGCGAAGCGAAGGGTCTCCGCCGGGTCAGAAGAACGAGATGCTTCGCGTTCGCTCAGCATGACATCGTAGGGCACTCTTTGGAGGGCGACGACCCCCCTACCGAGCCGATGATGAGACCTAACCCCCGTCCCCCTTCCCTGCGAGGGAAGGGGGCACTCCTCTCCCCGACGCGGGGAGAGGACGGGTGAGGGGTTTACAACGGCTCACCGGGAGGTTCGCCCTCCAGCTTTTGTGTCGCGCGCTCTTCAAACAATGACTACCGAAGACAATAGACGTAAGGGGCGAGGACGCCCGTGCTACGAGTATAAGTTTCCTCAACTCATGGGCGGGGACGCCCGTGCTACGATACCTTGTCTGCTCGCCGGTGGTGCATGTATAATGGCGTTGAGCGTATGGAACGGGAGGACAAAAGCGTCGGAGTGTCTCTGATTGTCGCTATCGATGTCGGCACCACGAACATCAAGGCGGGTGTGGTGGATGCCGAAGGGCGGGTTCTGCGCGTGGTGCAGAAAGAGCTGCCGCTCGTGCGCGACGAGACCGGGCGTGCAGAACATGACCCACACGTGCTGTGGGAGGCGTTCCGCAGTGTATGTCGGGAGGTCGGCGCGGGCTACGGGGCGCAGGTGCAGGCACTGGTGTTGTCTGCGTATCAGCTGAGTCTGCTGGCAGTGGACGAGCACGGCGAGCCGCTAAGCGGGATCATCACCCTGCTGGATACCCGCCCCCAGCGAACCTATCCGGCGCTTCGCGAGGCGATGGATGCGCGTCGCCTCTATGAACGCACGGGTTGCCCACCGCTCTTTCACTATCCGCTGTCCAAACTGTTCTGGCTGAAACATACCTTGCCGGAAGTGTTCTCGAAGTCTCGTTGGTTCGCAGGCGCGAAGGATTACCTGATTCATCGCCTGACTGGTCGGTGGGTGACCGAAGCCAGCCTCGGCACAGCGACGCAGATGATGAATCTGGCGAGCCTGCAGTGGGACGACTACGCACTGGAGCTGGTAGGGGTGGAGCCAGAGCGTTTGCCTGCGCCCGTGCACGCGGACAGGGTGCTGGCGGAGGTTGAGCCTGCGGTGTGTGATGAGCTCGGCGTGGCGAGGGGGTGCGTGCTGGTGCCCGGCGTTTACGATGGCGGCGCGGTGGCAATTGGCATCGGTGCGATGCTCGAAGGGGTAGCAGCTATCAATCTGGGCACGACTGCGATGCTTCGCGTCGCACTACCACACCCCCTGCTGGACGCCGACCCTGCCATGCGCCTCCAGACCTGCTACCTCGCCTGCGGGCGGTGGTTCCCCGGCGGGGCGATTAACAACGCCGGTGTGACCCTGCGCTGGCTGCGCGACAACGTGCTGAACATCGGCTACGACGCGATGAACAGCGAAGCGGAGACGGTAGACGACTCTGCCGGTTTGTTCTTCCTGCCCTTCCTGAGCGGCGAGCGCAACCCGCAAATCGGCAATGCGGCGTCGGGGGTGTTCTTCGGCTTGCGGGGCTACCACCATCGGGGGCACATCGTGCGCGCGGTGATGGAGGGTGTCTGTTTCGCGCTACGAATCGTCTATGATGCCTTGCGGGAGAACGGGGTACAGCCGTCTGAGATACGCATTGGCGGGGGCGGTTCGCGCTCTGCGCTATGGATGCAGACGATGGCGAACGTGCTGGGCGCGCCGCTGCAGGTGAGCGTGGTAGAGGAGCCGGGTCTGGTCGGCTCGGCAGTGCTGGGCTACACCGCGCTGGGGCTATATCCGGATGTCGTACGGGCGACGCAGGCAATGGTACGCCCAGGTAACCGCTACGAGCCTCAGGAAGCGGTGATGGAGCAGACGGAGCGCAGGTATCGCTTCTTCCGCAGGCTGATGAGCGACCTGGCAGACGCGTTCGCCGAACATGCAAGCTGGTGAGGCTGAACTGACAATCGTGACGGAGGTGAGGAGATGAGTTACGTGGAGGAGCTGTTCTCGGTGAAGGGGAAGGTAGCCCTGTTTACGGGCGGTGCCGGCGTGCTGGCAGGGGCTATTGCGCGCGGACTGGGCAAAGCAGGGGCGAGAATAGTGTTGACCGACATCGCGCCGCTGGAGGAGCGCGTGCAGGAGCTGCGTCAGCAGGGCATCGAGGCAACTGCTTACCCGATGGATGTGCTGGACAGGGCGGATATCGAACGGGTTGCAGGGCTGGTGAAAGGTGAACTGGGCGGTGTGGACATCCTGCTCAATGCAGCGGGCGGCAACATGCCGGAGGCGTCCACCTCGCCTGAACGCTCGTTCTTCGATCTGTCGGTCGAGGCGATTCAGAAAGTGGTAAACCTGAACCTGTTCGGCGGCGCGATATTGCCCAGTCAGGTGTTCGCCAGGCAGATGCTGGAAAAAGAGAGCGGGGGAGTGATTATAAACTTCTCGTCGATGTCGGCGTTCAAGCCGTTGACGCGGGTGCTGGGCTACTCGGCGGCGAAGGCGGCGGTGAGCAACTTCACGCAGTGGCTGGCGGTGCACATCGCGCAGGAGTATTCCCCGAAGGTGCGAGTCAACGCCATCGCGCCCGGCTTTTTCCTGACGAAGCAAAACCGCTATCTTCTGCTGGACGAGCAGGGGAACCTCACGCCGCGCGGGCAGTCTATCATCGCGCATACGCCGATGGGGCGCTTTGGCGAGCCGGATGACCTGATCGGCACCATCATCTGGCTGGCATCACCTGCCAGCGCGTTTGTAACGGGGGCAGTTATTCCTATTGACGGCGGGTTCAGCGCGTTTGCAGGGGTGTGAGGTCACACCCCTGTGACAGATTTCAGAACTGGAACAGGTTATCCGGCAAGCCCTCGTTGACGCGGAGGTCGGTGTGGGTGGTCACGCCGCCCAGTTTGCCCTCGGCGTTGTACACTTCCACCCTCGTGGGCACCCAGATGCCCGGTGCGGCTTCCACCGGGTTCTTGTAGTAGAAGACCGCCATCAATTTGCCCTGCTGGTTGTACCACTGGCGCTTCACAATGGTGCGCGTCTTGCCGTCCATCCACACGATGTGTTTGGAGGTGTCGTCCGAGTTTGCCCATGTGAGCTCGAACACCGGATAGCGCACGCCTCCCTCCGTGTCATAGCGCAGGAATCTGGCGTTGACCAGCTTCATGAAGCTGGGCGTGAGGATGCCGAAGTCCATCAGCGACTGACGCTTGCCGGGGGCGTTGCTGATGTCGTCGGTGTTTTTGATAGGACCGGCGGAAACGTGCTTCCTGTTGCCGTTGATGATGTAGACGACGTTGACCACGCCCACTTTGCTCTCCAATCTCATCATGGAGGGCTCTTTGTAGCGCGCGATCATCTGTTTAACGCGGTACGAGTTGGCAAATTCTTTGTTTATCTTCTCCAGCTCGCGCTGGTTCGCTGTCTGTTGACGGACAGTGCCTCGCAGGTCGTGCAGGCGGGTCTGCACGTAGTCGTTGATGTTCTGCGATTGCGCCATCGCAAAACCGGCGCAAAGACACAGCAAACCAGCCCACATCCATCTCATCTTGCGCATACCGCTCTCCTTGTTGTGCAGGTTGCAGTTTCTCTCCCTACGATTCAGACGGCGGGTCGGATCTCTCGGTTAACTACGATGCCTAATCGAGCTGTTTCAGCCTTTCCAGCAGTTTCGCCTGACGCTGGAGCAGTTCCGCCTGAATGGCGCGTTCTTTCTCAACGACCTCCTGCGGGGCGCGTTGCAGGAACTGCTCGTTGCCCAGTCGGCTGTTCACCCGCTGAAGGTCTTTCTCGATGGATGCCAGCTCCTTCTGCACGCGCTGGCGTTCACGCTCGATATCCACCGCCTCCATCTGCAGATAGATGTCTGCCAGGTCGCTGTGTGTTGCTACTGCCTTCACGTCCGCAGGTAGGCTGTCCACTATCTTCATCGGCTCCACCCTCTGGAGGGTGCGGATGAGCGCCTCGTATTGCCTCAACAGGTCGCCAGCCTCTGACGAGGTGGGCACCACCAGCACGTTTGCCTTGAGCGAGATATCGAAGCCAATCTCCGTACGCAGGGCGCGGATAGCTCGCACCGTTTCAATCAGCTTCTGCATACGCTCCTCAGCGGCTAGGGCGTTCCATCCTGCTCGCTCGGAGGGGAAGGGGGCAACCATGATGCTGTCGCCCTCGTGCGGTACGCTCTGCCAGATCTCTTCCGTGATATAGGGCATGAAGGGGTGGAGGAGGCGCAGGGTATGCTCCAGCACGATGCTCAGCACGCGCTGTGCCACTTCGCGCCCAGCCCCGCCCGCATTCAGGCGCGGCTTGCACATCTCAATGTACCAGTCGCAGTACTCGTCCCACAGGAACGAGTAGATGGCTTTGGCGGCGTCGTCCATGTCGTAGTTTTCCAGCGCCGAGTTCACCGCGCGGATGGTGGCGTTCAACCGACTGAGAATCCAGCGGTCGACGTCGGTCATCTGCTCATCAGGCGGAAGCGTGCCGTCGAAACGGGCGCGGAACTCCTCATCCAGATTCATCAGCACGAAGCGGGAGGCGTTCCACAGCTTGTTGCAGAAGTTGCGTGCTTCTTCCACCTGGCTATGCTTGCCGTGCTGGATGCTGGCGAAACGAATGTCCTGCCCCTTGGCGGTGCGCACCAGCAGGGCGAAGCGTAAGGCATCGGCTCCGTACATGTCAATCAGGTCCAGCGGGTCTACGCCCGTACCCAGCGATTTGCTCATCCGCCTGCCCTGTTCATCCAGCACGGTGGCATAGATGTACACATCGCGGAAGGGCACGTCCTTCATGAAGTACAGACCGGTCATAATCATGCGCGCCACCCACAGGTAGATGATGTCGCGCGCGGTGATCAGCACCGACGTGGGGTAGTAGGTTTTGAGGTCCTTGGTGCTTTCGGGCCAGCCAAGCACGGCGTGCGGCCATAGCGCGGACGAGAACCAGGTGTCCAGCACGTCTTCATCCTGGGCGATGGCTTTGCCGCCTGCCTTCTGGCGTGCCTCTTCTTCCGAACGGGCGACGATGTATTCGCCGTCTTCGGTGGTCCACACGGGGATGCGATGCCCCCACCACAGCTGCCGGGAGATGCACCAGTCTTTGATGTTTTCCATCCAATCCAGATAGGTGCGCGTGTAGCGTTCGGGGATGAAGCGGATTTTGCCTTCCTTCACCGCATCGATAGCGGGCTGGGCAATCTCCTTCATGCGCACGAACCACTGTTCCGACAGCAACGGCTCGATGACGGTATCGCACCGGGCGCAGGTCGCCGTCGGCACCACATAATCTTCTATCTTCTCAATCAGCCCCTGCGCTTCGAGGTCTTCCAGCACCCGCTGGCGGGCTTCGTAACGGTCGAGCCCGGCGTAGCGTTCGCCTGCCTCTTCGGTCATGCGTCCATGTTCGTCGATGACCACCACCTGCGGCAGTTGATGGCGCAAGCCCGCTTCGAAGTCGTTGGCGTCGTGGGCGGGGGTAACCTTCACCGCGCCGGTACCAAACTCGGGGCGGGCGTAATCGTCGGCGATGAAGGGGATTTCACGCCCCACCAGCGGCAGGATGATGGTCTTGCCGAACAGGTGCTGATAGCGCTCATCGGCGGGGTTCGCCGCCACCGCCGTATCGCCGAGCATCGTCTCAGGGCGTGTGGTCGCCACCACCACGTAGCCCGAACCGTCCTTGAACGGATAGCGGATGTAATACAGTTTGGATGGCTGGTCTTCGTGTTCCACCTCGATGTCGGACAGGGCGGTGAGGCAACGGGGGCACCAGTTGATAACCCGCTTGCCCCGGTAGATATGCCCATCTTCCCACCAGCGCACGAAGCATTCCAGAATAGCGCGGGTGTAGCCTTCGTCCATCGTGAAGCGGGTTCGGCTCCAGTCGAACGAACAGCCAAGCCGCTGGAACTGGGTGAGGATGACACCACCGTATTCGCGCACCCAGTCCCACACGCGCTCCAGGAACCGTTCCCTGCCCAGGTCGTGGCGGGTCAGTCCTTCGGCACGGAGCTGCTTTTCCACCACGTTCTGGGTGGCGATGCCCGCGTGGTCGGTGCCGGGCACGCACAGGGTGTTGTAGCCCTGCATCCGACGCCATCGGATGAGCACATCATGAATGGTGTAGCACAGCGCGTGCCCGATGTGCAGGGAACCCGTGACGTTCGGCGGTGGGATGGTGATGCAGTAGACGGGTTTATCGGGTTGCGGGTCGGGCGCGAAATAGTTGCGCTCCTTCCAGAAGCGATACCACTTTTCTTCCACCTGAGATGGGTCGTACACTTTTGGTATACTGGTGCCTTCCGACATGCGCTGTTCCCCCATGTTGACCGATGAGACTTTGCCCTTCAGATTATACTGTACGGTGAAGCGGATGGGCAACCTGCTGGGGGACAGGTGCGTCAATCAGGGTGATTTCCCAAACGCCGCGCCCCCCGTTGGTCACGGGAAAATCGTGCACGTCCCAGAATACCCGACCGGGGATATGCGGTGCGGGCGGGCGGAGCCACAACCCCTTGAACGCAAAGACAACAAGGACGGCAATCGCCAACAACAGGACGATGACGCCGATTTTCTTCACCGGATACTATTACCTCCCGCATACCTGACAATGGTCACGGATCTCTATCGTTGCGCGTCCTCTGGAGGGCCAACCTCCCGGTGAGCCGACGGTTCGTGCAAGGCAAAAAGCCCCATTCCCACTTTTGTAACGGGGGATGGGTTGGTGAACCGGCTACCCATATGCATTTCCTCCTGGTGATCAAATCCAGGTCTACTTCTCCAGACCAGCCTGTGCATGCTAACGGCTCGCGCTTCACCTGCACCCCGAAGCGCAGAGGAGCAACGTCAGGTGCAAGCGCGTCTTGGGCGGATTCTCGACAGATTCCCGCGCAATACCCGCGACACCATCCCCGGCCGTATCAGGCTCTGGGGCGGAGCCAGCAGGCCGGCCACCTCGTTGAAAGCCCGGGACACCACCGGATCATGGTGCGCCGCCCGGTGCAGCCGTGCCATGTAGGCGTTGATCAGGCGAATGGCCGGCGTCCGTTTCCCCTCCACTTCCGGGAAACGCAGGTCGTTGCTGGCCACGATCTGCCAGGGGATGTCGATGCTCCTGGCCGCCCGGCGGAAGAAGCGCCGCCACAGCCCTTCGCTTCCGCATCGCAGTTCTTCCTGCAGGTCGAGGGCTTCCATCGCCGCCACCGACATCCCCTGGCCGTAGATAGGGTTGAAACTGCAAATGGCATCTCCGAAGACCAGAAATCCTTCCGGAAAGTGGGGCAACCTTTCG
>FWPU01000410.1_pt1 | contig 124745 bp, 114 predicted proteins | sample 2228361 | NCBI WGS metagenome assembly FWPU01 (sample SAMEA103939777, study PRJEB20133) | metagenome | reverse complement strand
CTCGCCGACCCCACCCGCCGGGCCCTGGCGCGGTGGGCGGGCGCGCTGGTGGACCTGGGGATCACCGAGGCCGACCTCGAGCTCGGGTACGGCGTGAGCTACGCCCGGGCGCTGGCCGAGTTCGTCCCGCCCCGCGCTTCGGAGGGTCAGGGGACGGGGTAGGAGGGAGCGGACCCCCTACGGGTCGGCGGTCGGAGCCAGCCGATGGACCGGCCGGGACCAGCCCCGTTGCTAGACTCGCCGCAGCCCCGCACGGCGATCCGTGGGGGACCGGGGGATGACCGCCGTCGCCAGCACCGTCGAACGAACGTCCGAGCCGCCGCGCCTGCGCGTGGGCGATCGCCTGCGGCTGCTCGTCTCGAGCCGGGAGACCCTGCTCAACCTGGTCCGCAAGGAGCTGAAGGTCAAGTACACGGCCTCCGTGCTCGGGGCGATCTGGTCGCTCCTCAACCCCCTCGTGTACCTGGGTGTGTTCTGGTTCGTGCAGAAGGTGCTCGGGGGCGGGATCCCCGACTTCCCCGCCTACCTGCTCTCCGGGCTGCTCGCGTGGAACCTGTTCAGCACGGCCCTCACCACCGGGGCCCGCTCGGTCCTGGACAACGCGAACCTCGTGAAGAAGGTGGCGTTCCCCCACGAGATCCTCCCCCTCGCCGCGGTCGGGGTCGCCCTCGTGGATTTCGTGCTCCAGTCGGCGGTGCTTCTCGTCTACGTCCTCGCCTTCCACGGCCTGCGCCTGCCCGAGCTCGCGCTGTGGCCGCTCGCGTTCGTCACGCTCCTCGTGCTCACCGTGGCGCTCTCGCTATGGTTCTCCGCGCTCAACGTCCGGTACCGGGACGTGGGGCACCTGCTCAACATCGGGCTCGTGGTGTGGTTCTGGCTGACGCCGATCGTGTACGCGTCGCACCAGGCTCAGGTCCTGGCCGGCGATCGTCCGTGGCTCGGGATCCCCCGGTTCGTCTTCTACCTCCTGAACCCCATGACCCCCGTCGTCGAGGGCTTCCACCGGGCGCTCTACGGCTGGGTGCGCCCCTCGGCGTTCGAGGCGCCGGTGCTCCTCGACGTGAGCCTCGCCTGGCTCGCCGGCGTGCTCGGCGCGACGCTCCTCGGCTCCCTCGTGCTGCTGCGGATCGCCTGGGGCGTGTTCTTCAACCGCTCGGCCGACTTCGCGGAGGAGCTCTGAGCGTGGGCGCCCCCGCGATCGCCATCCAGGACGTGTCCAAGCGGTTCCGGATCTACCGGGAACGGCCCACCTCGCTCAAGGCGCGCCTGCTCTCCGCCCGCTCCCGGGCCGAGGACCTCTGGGCGCTCCGGGAGGTGAGCTTCGACGTGCCCGAGGGCTCGACCCTCGGCCTCATCGGGCACAACGGCTCGGGCAAGACCACGCTGCTGAAGTGCATCGCCGGGATCCTGCGGCCGACGAGCGGCACGGTGCGGCAGCGCGGACGCCTCGCGTCGCTCCTTGAGCTCGGCGCCGGGTTCCACCCCGAGCTCACGGGGCGCGAGAACGTGTACCTGAACGCCTCGTTCCTGGGGCTCTCGCGCCGGGAGACGGACGCCGCCTACGACGCGATCGTCGCCTTCGCCGAGCTCGAGGACTTCATGGACAGCCAGGTGAAGTTCTACTCGAGCGGCATGCTCGTGCGCCTCGGCTTCGCCGTCGCCGTCCACGTGGACCCGGAGGTCCTGCTCATCGACGAGGTGCTCGCCGTGGGCGACGAGGCCTACCAGGCCCGGTGCATCGAGAAGATCCGCTCGTTCCAGCGGGAGGGCCGCACCATCGTCCTCGTCACGCACGCCCTCGACACGGTGCGCGAGATCTGCGACCGCGCCGTCATGCTCCACCACGGGCGGGTGCACGCGATCGGCCACCCCGACGACGTGGTGCGCGAGATGCGCTACGTGCTCCTCGGCCAGGTGGACGAGCGCTTCGTGCCCGAGGAGGGCACGCGCGAAGCCGAGATCGAGCAGGTCCGGATCGTCCGCGCCGACGGCCGGACCGAGGGGCACGTGCTCCGGGACGATCCGCTGGAGATCGTCGTGGACGTCCGGGCCAACGAGCGCATCGAGGACCTGGACGCGGACTTCGAGATCCTCGACGGCGCGACGAACCATCCCGTGCTCGACGCGAGGACCTCCAGGGCCGGCGTGGACATCGCGCCCTTCGACGGGCGGAGGCGGGTGCGGTTCCGCATCGAGCGCTTCCCCTACAACTCCGGCAAGTACTGGGTCACGATCGGGCTGTCCTCCCGCCGCACCGGCCGCCTGTACCACGTGCAGACCCAGCGCTACCTGTTCGAGGTGATCGACGTGCCCCGGGTGCAGGAGCGCGTGCACGTCCCCGTCCACATCGAGGTCGAGGACGCGTGAGCGCGCCGCGCACCGAGGAGCCGCGGACCCGGAAAGGACCCTCCGCCATGCTCATCGCGATGATCCTGCTCTCCGTCTGCCTCGCCGCCGTGGGCCAGCTCGCCCTCAAGCACGGGATGGTCCAGGTGAACGACCGGCTCGCCCCCGCCCGGTTCGGCCTCGACGGGGCCTCGCTCCGAGCCGTCGTCACCCAGCCCTTCGTCTGGGGCGGGCTCGTGCTGTTCGGCGTCTCCGCCGTGGTGTGGCTCGCCGTGCTGTCCCGGGCGTCGCTCTCGTTCGCGTACCCCTTCGCCTCGCTCACGTACGTCCTGATCCTGCTCTTCGACGCGTTCGTGCTCGACGAGACGGTGCCGCCGCTGCGCTGGGCGGGGGTCGCCTGCATCGCCCTGGGGATCTTCCTCGTCTCGCGCACGCCGCACGCCTGATGCCCGACCTCTCGGTCGTCGTCGTGAACCACAACGCCGGGGCCTACCTGCTCCGGTGCCTGCGCTCGGTCCTGCAGCGCGCCGGGGGCGTCGAGGTGGAGGTGGTCGTCGTGGACAACGCCTCCACCGACGGGAGCGCCGAGGCCGCCGTCGCGGCCCTGCCCGAGGTGCGCCTGATCCGGAGCGAGAACCGGGGGTTCGCCGCGGGGGTGAACCGGGGGATCGCGGCGACGAGCGCGCCGTACGTCCTCGTCCTCAACCCCGACGCCGAGGTCGTGGGGGGCACGCTCGCGGACCTGGTGCGCCTGGCGGACGCGCGGCCCCGCGCGGGGGCCATCGGTCCGAGGATCCTGAACCCCGACGGCACGGTGTACCCGAGCGGACGGACGGTGCCCGGGATCTGCACGGCCGTCGGTCACGCCTTCCTCGGCCCGCTCTGGCCGCGGAACCCGTTCACCCGCCGGTACCATCTCGCCGACTGGGATCGCTCCACGGAGCGGCGCGTGGACTGGATCTCGGGGGCGGCGTTCCTCCTGCGGCGCAGCGCCCTCGACCAGGTCGGGCCGCTCGACGAGCGGTTCTTCCTGTACGCGGAGGAGGTCGACCTGTTCAAGCGGCTCCGTGAGGCGGGGTGGGAGATCCTGTTCACCCCCGAGCTCGAGGTGCTCCACGCGGGCGGCGTCTCCACGGGGCGCTCGCGGCGGATGCACCTGATCCACGCCGAGAGCGTGTACCGGTACTTCGAGAAGCACCACGCGCGGGGATGCCGTCGGGCCCTGCTCCCGCTCGCCCGTCTCGCCCTGCGGCTGCGCGCGGAGCTCGTCGCGGCCCTGGACCGTCTGCGGGGGGTCGGGCGGTGAGGGCCGTCCTGCTCGTGGGGGGCGAGGGCACGCGCCTGCGGCCGCTCACCGAGACGATCCCGAAGCCCCTCGTGCCCCTGGTGGACCGGCCGAGCCTCGACCACGTCCTCGACCACCTGGCGCGCCACGGCGTCCGCGAGGTCGTGCTGTCCAGCTCCTACCTGGAGTCCACCTTCCACGCCTTCATCGAGGCACGGCGCGGGGACCCCCGGATCACCTGGATCACCGAGACCGAGCCCCTCGGCACGGGCGGGGCGATCCTGAACGCCCTCGAGGTCCTCGGCGACGAGCCGTTCCTCGCGCTGAACGGCGACATCCTCACCGACCTCGACCTCGGGGCGATGGTGGAGCGCCACCGCGAGCGGGGGGCGGCCGCGACGATCGCCCTGACCCACGTGGAGGACGCGCGCCCCTACGGGCTCGTGCTCACCGACGCGGACGGCCGGGTCCTCGAGTTCCGGGAGAAGCCGACCGAGCCGGTGCCCGGGGACGTGAACGCGGGCACCTACGTGCTCGACCCCCCGGCCCTGCGGGCCTTCCCCGTCGGGGCACCCGTGTCCATCGAGCGCGAGATCTTCCCCCGCCTCATCGCCGAGGGCCTGCCCGTGTACGGGTTCCTCTCCGAGGCGTACTGGCTCGACCTCGGCACGCCGGCCCAGTACCTGCGGGCCCACGCCGACCTGCTCGCCGGGCGCGTGGCCGGCGCGCCGGACTACCCTGTGCCCTACCTCGCGGACGGCGCGCGGGTCCACCTCCGGGCGCGCCTCGGCCGCTCCGTCGCGGTGGGGCCGGGCGCCCTCGTGGGAGCCGAGGCCGAGGTGGACGACGCCGTGGTGCTCGAGGGTGCCGAGGTGGGGGAGGGCGCCCGGGTCTTCCGCTCGATCCTCGGCCCGAGGAGCCGCGTGGGGCCCGGGGCGACCGTGATCGACTCCGTGCTCGCGGAGGGGGCGATGGCGCGAGCCGGGGCCGAGCTCCGCGGCGCCCGGGTCTCGGCGGGCGAGACCGCGCCCTGAGCGGAGCCGGGGGTCAATCGCCGGGCGAGCGGCGCCGATGTGGTACGGTGCGGCCCCTGTCCGGGGACCGTCCCGACCATGCGAAGAGCGTCGATCGCCGTGTGCCTGGCCACCGCGCTGGCGCTCCTGCCGGCGCCGCCGGCGAGCGCCGGACCGGACGAGTTCACCTTCTACGGGTCGGGGTGGGGGCACGGGCTGGGGCTCTCCCAGTGGGGCGCGTACGGCCTCGCGCGCGAGGGCTGGGGGGCCTCCCGGATCGTCCGCCACTTCTACCGCGGGACCCGCATCGAGGAGGTGCGGATGCCGGAGAGCCTCCGTATCGGCCTCGTGCAGGGACAGGCGAAGGTGCGGCTCGAGGCCCAGGCGGGGGCGGTGGACCTGCGCCTCGGCGGCCGCGACCCCGCCGACACCGTGGCGAGCATCCCGGCGGGAGAGACCTGGACGGTGCGGGCGACGGAGGCCGGGTACCGGATCCTCGACGCCTCGGGCTCCCCGATCGGGCCGGCCGTCGGCGGGCCGGCCAGGCACCTGTACGCCGTGTACCAGCCGAACCGCGCCCGGGTCCGGATCCCCGAGGCCGGGCACACGTACGCGCGCGGCTACATCGAGTTCAACCTCTACGGCTGCGCCACGGCCTGCGTGATCCGGCTCATCGCCGTCGTCGGACCGGAGCGGTACCTGTACGGGCTCGGCGAGGTCCCGAGCTCCTGGCCGATGGCGGCGCTGAAGGCCCAGGCCATCGCGGCGCGCTCGTACGCGCTCGCCAAGGTGCGGCGGTACGGCCAGAACCGGCCCGTCTGCAACTGCGCCCTGTACGCGAGCTCCTATGACCAGGTCTACGTGGGCTGGGACAAGGAGGCGGGGCCCGACGGGGAGCGCTGGGTGAGCGCGGTGGACGCGACGGCGGGCCGCGTCGCCACCTATCAGGGGGAGGTCATCGAGGCCTTCTACATGTCCTCGAGCGGGGGCTACACGGAGAACAACGAGAACGTCTGGGGGGGGACGCCGATCCCGTACCTCCGGGGGGTGTGCGACCCGGGCGACTACACGCCCTCGAATCCGAACCGGGTGTGGACGAGGACGCTGTCGGCCTCCACGGTGACCCAGCGCTTGTCCCTGGGCATCGGGAGCGTGCAGGGCTTCACGGACGTGGTGCGGGGGGTCTCTGGCCGGATCGTGGAGGCCACGGTCGTCGGCGAGGACGGGGCGAAGGAGCTGGACGGCGACGTGCTCCGCAGCCGGCTCGGCCTCCCCGACGACCGCGTGTGGATCAACCGGGACCGTCTCGTGACCGGCCCGATCCGGGAGAAGTACGACGCGATGGGCTGCTCGCCGGGCCTGCCGACCTCGCGGCAGATCGCCGTGGCGGGTGGGGAGCGGCAGGCCTTCGAGCGCGCCACGATCTACCACTCCGCGGCGACCGGTGCGCACGCGCTCCGCGATCCGGTCCTCGCCTTCTACAAGAGCGTGGGCGGGCCGGCGGGGAAGCTCGGCTTCCCCATCACCGACGTCCGAACCATGCGGAACGGCAACCTCCGCGCCGCCTTCGAGCACGGTAGGATCACGTGCCGGCCGGACGGCGAGTGCTGGATCTCCTGAGGGTCAGAGCGGGGCGCCCGGCTCCGGCGCGGTCCCCCGGTACCGTTCGCCGTCGAACGTCGGGAAGGCGTACCGGGCGGTGAAGCCGAAGGCGGCGGCGAGGTTCGGCTCCGTGCAGGTCTGCGCGTGGTGCCAGGCCACGAGGGCCATCCCGACCCCGGGCGCGAGCGCCCCCGCCTCCCCCTCGGCCGGGTAGTCGTAGGGGGCGACGATCACGCGAGCGCCGACGTCCGGGTCGCGGAAGAAGTCCCGGAGCTCCTGGAGGTCGGCGCCCTCCGCCTCGGGGTCGTACCAGACCACCGCCGCGCCGTGCTCGAGCGAGTGGATCAGCCGGTCCATCGGCGGCGGCGAGGAGTAGACGCCGGCCGGGACGGTCCCGTCGCCGTGCGGTCCGGAGGCCGGGGGCTCGGAGGGGTAGCTCGCGAGCGGGGGCATCGCCGCGATGAGCTCGCCCCCCACGTGGGCCTGGTCGAGGTCCGGCGGCTGATAGGGGCCGACGTCCCGGACCTCGGTGCAGCCCGCCGCGGCGGCCTGCGCCTCGGCGGTCGCGAGGAGCTGCGCGGCCCGCGTCTCGACGACGCTCGGCTCCTCCGGCCGGGTGATGGCGAACAGGAGGACGGCCCCGACCGCGACGAGCGCCAGGGCGACCCCGAGGCTGCGCCGGCGACGGGCCCGCGCGGCCCGCCGTTCCATCTCGACGCGGCGGCGGCGCGCCTCCCGCCTGCGCTCGTCCCTCGTCCTGCGGCCCTCGCCGTCCCTGCCCGCCATGCGACTCCGATCCCGACCGTAGGCGACGAGGATACCCCGGGGCGCGTTGCGCGGCGCCCGTACCGTCCGTATGCTTCGGGCGCCTTCCCCGCGTCGGTGTCGTATCGGGATCGTATCGGCGGGGGTGAGATGGCGCAGACCTCCGAGGCCCTCGCGGGGCTGGATCGGTTCTTCCGGATCTCCGAGCGGGGATCCACCGTGCGCACCGAGGTCATCGCCGGGGTCACGACCTGGCTCACGATGGCCTACATCCTGTTCGTCAACCCCAGCATCCTCGGGCTCGGCGGGGACGGTCTGCCGTTCGGTCCGGTGCTGAGCGTCACGGCCCTCGCGGCCGGGATCATGACGATCGCGATGGGCGTGGTCGCGAACCACCCGTTCGCCCTCGCCGCGGGGCTCGGCCTCAACGCGTACGTCGCGTACACCCTCGTGGGGGCGAGCGGGCTCTCCTTCCCGGAGGCGATGGGCGTGATCGTGGCCGAGGGGCTGCTCATCACCCTCCTCGTCCTCACCGGCCTGCGCGAGGCGATCCTCAACGCGATCCCGATGGACCTCAAGCGGGCCATCGGGATCGGGATCGGGGCCTTCATCGCCCTCATCGGCCTCGTGAACGCGGGCGTGGTGACGAACCAGGGCGCGACCCCCCTCGCGATCGCGCCCGAGCTCACCACCTGGCGCGTGCTCGTGTTCGTGGTGGGTTTCGCGATCTGCGCGATGCTCGTGGCGCGCCGGGTGCGGGGCGCGTTGCTCATCGGGATCGTCGCCTCGACGGTGCTCGCGATCGTCGTGAACGAGTGGAAGGGCCAGACGATCTGGCAGGACGGCGTCGCGGCCATCCCGGACCGGATCGTCTCGACCCCCGACCTGTCCCTGGTCGGCGACTTCTCGTTCGGGTTCGTCTCGGCCCTGGGGTGGGCGACGGCCCTCGCCGCGGTGATCTCCGTCATGCTCTCGGACTTCTTCGACACGATGGGGACGGTGATCGGGATCGGCGGGGAGGCCGGGCTCCTCGATCGCCAGGGTCGGCTCCCCGGCATCAAACGGGTCCTGCTCGTGGACTCGCTGGCGGCGGTGGTCGGGGCCGCGACGTCCTCGTCCTCCAACACGACCTACATCGAGAGCGCCTCGGGGGTCTCCGAGGGGGGCCGCACCGGTCTCACGGCGGTGGTGACGGGCGTCCTGTTCCTGCTCGCGATGTTCCTCTCGCCGATCGCCGGGGTGATCCCCCCGGAGGCCACGGCGCCCGCCCTCGTGATCGTGGGCTACTTCATGATGACGCTGGTCCGCGACATCGAGTGGTCCGATCCGGGGATCGGGATCCCGGCGCTCGTGACGATCCTGTTCATGCCCTTCACCTACAGCATCACGAACGGCGTCGGCGCGGGGTTCCTCACGTACGTGGTCATCGCGGTCCTGCGCGGGCGCGCCCGGCAGGTCCACCCGCTCCTGTACGCGGTCGCCGTCATCTTCGCCTGGTACTTCATCCACGGCGGGGTCTGAGCGCTACCGCCAGCGCCGGACCCGGTCGAGGTCGAGGGCGGGGCGGGGGGGCGGCTCGCCCCCGGGGGGCCGCCCCACGGCGACGGTCCCCAGCGCGTACCACGCGTCCTCCATCCCGAGGGCCGCCCGGGCCTCCTCCTGGCAGAAGAGGCTCGAGGAGATCCAGGCGCTCGCGAGCCCCTGGGCGTGGAGGGCGAGCAGGAGGTTCTGGATCGCCGCCCCGCCCGAGAGCAGGAACATGTCGCGCTCCGCCCGGGCCCGCTCCGGATCGGGGTAGGGGTGGGCGCCGTCGAGGCGCACCCAGGGCACGACGAGGAGGGGCGCGGCGCCGAGCACCGCGTCGCTCCGGGCGAGGCGCCGGGCGATGGTGGCCTCCGGCACGCCGTCCCGCTCGAGGTCGGCCCGCCACGCCGCGGCCATGGCCGCCCGGAGCCCCCGGCGGCCGCCGGGGCTCTCGAGCACGGTGAACATCCAGGGCCGGGTGTGGTGGGGCGCGGGCGCCGTGCACGCGGCGCGGATCGCGTCCTCGACCGCCTCGCGCGGGACCTCGCCGGGGCCGAAGGACCGGATCGTGCGGCGCGAGACGATCGCCTCGAGCGGCGAGAGCCGGAACAGGTCGTCCTCGGGCGCCCGGACGAGGGCCCGCGCGGGCGAGGGCGGGCCGTCCACCCGTAGCCCCCGCACGATCGCCGCCGGGGTGCGCGAGGCCTTGCCGATCACCAGGCCGCTCGCCGCCGCCACCTCGTCGGCGAGGGCGACCACGGTGGCCCCGAGGAGACGACCCCGGTCATCGGGGGTCCCCCGGAGGTCCACGAGGGCGGGCAGGCCGGCGCAGCCGATCGCGACGTTCACCACGCCCGAGCGCCACGGGCGCCCGAACGTGTCGGTGACGACCACGGCCGGCTCCACGCCGAGGGCGGCGCCGAGGCCGCGACGGATCCGCTCGGCGGAGGCGTCGGGGTCCTCGGGCAGGAGGCAGAGCCACCCCTCGTCCACGTTGGAGGCGTCCACCCCGGCGTTCGCGCAGACGAAGCCGTGACGGGTCTCGGCGATCACGAGCTCCCCGCGCCGCGCGACGACGCGTCGCGCCTCCCGGGCCACCCAGGCCGCCCGCTCCTCCCGTCCCGCCCGGACCAGGCGCCCCTCGGCCTTGGAGACCACCTTCTGGGTGACGACGAGGACGTCCCCGGCTCGGAGCCCGAGCTCCGCGAGGGCGGGCGCGAGGAGCTCGGCGAGGTCGTCGCCGGGCCGGACCTCGGGGAGGCCGCGCACCGGCAGCAGCTCGACCGTCACGGGCTCACCCGAGGATCCCGAGGGCGAACCGGGCCAGCCGCTCGGCCGCCGCGTCGTCGGTCATGATCGTGTCGGTCACGCCCACCCGCACCCCGGCGGCCTCGATCCGCGGCGCGAGGGCGCGGTCGGCCTCGTCGATCACGAGCGCGCCGAGGAGCCCCCGGTAGCAGGCCGCCACCCCGGCGGCCGAGACCTCGATCCCGAGGACCGGCATGAGCTTGTCGGCCATCCCCGCGAGGGGCGCCCCGCCCACGATCCCGGAGATCGCGACGACGCGCTCCCGGCGCGCGGCGAGGGCCTCGCGCACCCCGGGGACGGCGAGGATGGGCCCGATCGAGGCCACCGGGTTCGAGGGGCAGATCACGATCGTGTCCGCCCCGCGCAGCGCGTCGAGCACCCCCGGCGCCGGCCGTGCCGCGTCCGCCCCCTCGTAGCGGATCCCCTTCACCTCGTCCCGGGCGCCGCGCCGCACCCAGTACTCCTGGAAGTGGAGATCCAGGGCCCGCCCCTCGACGAGAACCTCGACCCGGGTGGTCACCGGGTCGTCGCTCATCGGCAGGATCCTCGCCGCGACGCCGAAGCGCCCGGCCACGCGGGCGGTGATCTCGGAGAGGGTCCGTCCCTCGCGGAGCAGGCGCGTCCGGAACAGGTGCGTGGCGAGGTCCAGGTCCCCGAGGTTGAACCAGGCCGCCTCGGGGTCGAACCGACGCAGCTCCTCGGTGGCGCGGAAGGTGTCCCCGCGGCGCCCCCAGCCGCGCTCCCGGTCGTGGACGTCCCCGAGCCAGTACGCGACGGAGTCCAGGTCGGGCGAGACGTGGAGCCCGTGCATCTCCACGTCGTCCGCGGTGTTCACGACGACCGTCACCTCGGTGGGCGGCACCGCGCGGACCAGCCCCCGGAGGAACTTCCCCGCGCCGATCCCGCCGGCGAGCGCCACGACCGACCCGGACATCGGGCCCAAGCGTAGTAGTCTCGGCCCCGTATGCGTGAGGACGTCGGCGTCCCGGGCCCGCACGCGATCCGCCGGGCGCTCGCCCGCGCGGAGGCCGGCAAGGCCCTCTCGGTCGGCGAGGTGGAGGCCCTGCTCGCCGCCCGGGGGGAGGACCTGGAGCGTCTGTCGGCCGTCGCGCGCCGGCTGCGGGCCCTCGGCCACGGGCGTGTCGTCACGTACTCGCGGAAGGTGTTCATCCCGCTCACGATGCTGTGCCGGGACCGCTGCCACTACTGCACCTTCGCCAAGCCTCCGGCGCGCCTGGACTCCCCCTACCTCACCCCCGAGGAGGTGCTCGGGATCGCCGAGGCGGGACGCCGCCTGGGGTGCAAGGAGGCGCTCTTCACGCTGGGGGACCGACCCGAGGATCGGTACTCCGTCGCCCGGGCCTGGCTGGAGGAGCGGGGGTACGCCTCCACCCTCGAGTACGTGCGGGCGATGGCGATCCGGGTGATCGAGGAGACCGGGCTGCTGCCGCACCTCAACCCCGGCGTCATGAGCTACGAGGAGCTCGCGCGGCTCAAGCAGGTCTCGGCCTCCATGGGGCTCATGCTCGAGACCTCCTCGGAGCGGCTGTCCGAGCGGGGCGGGCCGCACTTCGGCTCGCCGGACAAGGCGCCGGCCGTGCGGCTGCGCACGATCGAGGACGCGGGGCGCCTGGCGATCCCGTTCACCACGGGGATCCTCGTCGGGATCGGCGAGACCCTCCGCGAGCGGGCCGAGTCGCTCCTCGCCATCCGCGAGCTGCACCGTCGGTACCACCACATCCAGGAGGTCATCGTCCAGAACTTCCGCGCGAAGCCGGGGACCCCGATGGCGGACGCGCCGGAGCCGGGGGAGGAGGAGATGCTCGCCACCGTGGCGACGGCGCGCGTCGTGTTCGGCCCGGAGATGTCGGTCCAGGCTCCGCCGAACCTCTCGGATCCGGCGATGCAGCGGCGGCTCCTCGACGCCGGGATCGACGACTGGGGTGGGGTCTCCCCGCTCACCCCCGACCACGTGAACCCGGAGCGGCCGTGGCCGGCGATCGACGCCCTCGCCGCTCGCACCGCCGAGGCGGGGCTCGAGCTCCGCGAGCGCCTCGCGGTCCACCCGCGCTACGCGCTCCGACCGGACCCGTACCTCGCGGGCAAGATGCGCGCCCCGGTCGAGGCCCTGCTCGGGCCCGACGGTCTCGCCGAGCCCGGGCGCATCCCGGTGGGCGTGCCGTGGCAGGACCCCGAGGTGAAGTGGAAGCCGCGCACGACCGAGCTCGCCTTCGCCAAGGAGCCGGGGGCGGGACTGCGGGCGGACGCGGAGACCGTCTACGGGGAGCTGCCCGAGCCCGAGGACGAGCGGACACGGACCTGGTTCGCCGAGCGCGTCCCCCCCGAGCGCCTCGAGCCCGAGATCCGCGAGGCCCTGCGCCGGGCCGAGCGGCACCTCGCCATCTCCGACGAGCAGGCCCTCGCGCTCTTCCGCGCGGAGGGGGCCGCCCTCGATGCCCTGTGCGCCGTGGCGGACGGGCTGCGCGCTGAGGCGGTGGGCGAGGAGGTCACCTACGTCGTCAACCGCAACATCAACTTCACCAACGTGTGCTACGTGGGGTGCCGATTCTGCGCCTTCGCCCAGCGCGAGGTGGACCCCGAGTCCTACACCCTCACCCTGGAGGAGGTGGCGGAGCGGGCGCGCGAGGCCGCCGCCTACGGGGCGACCGAGGTGTGCATGCAGGGCGGGATCCACCCCGACCTGCCCGGCGGGTTCTACTTCCAGCTGCTCGATGCGGTTCGGGCGGCCGCGCCGGCGATCCACATCCACGCCTTCAGCCCCATGGAGATCCTGAACGGAGCGACGAAGCTCGGGATCTCCTTCCGCGAGTTCCTCGCCGAGTGCCGGGCCCACGGGCTCGGCACGATCCCCGGGACGGCCGCCGAGATCCTCGACGACGACGTGCGCTGGCTCCTCACGAAGGGCAAGCTGCCGGCGGATACGTGGGAGGAGATCGTCCGCACCGCCCACGAGCTCGGGATCCGCTCCTCGGCCACGATCATGTTCGGCCACGTGGACGCCCCGCCCCACTGGGTCGCGCACCTGCGTCGCGTCGCGAGGATCCAGGCGGACACGGGCGGCTTCACCGAGTTCGTCCCTCTGTCCTTCGTCCACCGCAACGCGCCGATCTACCTGGCGGGCCGGGCTCGGCCGGGCCCGACGTTCGAGGAGAACCGGCGCATGCACGCGGTGGCCCGGATCCTCCTCGACGGGCTCATCCCGCACGTCCAGGTCTCCTGGGTGAAGCTCGGGATGGAGGCGTGCGCCGTGATCCTGAACGGCGGCGCCGACGACCTGGGCGGCACCCTCATGGAGGAGACGATCAGCCGGATGGCGGGCGCCGAGTGGGGCATCCGCAAGGAGCCCTGGGAGCTCGCGGAGGCGATCCGCGCCATCGGTCGCGTGCCGGCCGAGCGCACGACCACCTACGGGCGCGTGCAGCGCGACCCCTCGGGCGCGATCGTCGAGATGGTCGACCCCTCACCGCTCGCGCCGGCGGCCCGCTGAGGGTCGCACGGTCGTAAACCCACCTGACCAAACTCGTCAAGCTGCTGAACCATCGAACTCGTGGCCGGAAACACTTGTCAGGCCCTCTCGACGTGTTCAGGATTCACGCGGGGACGCATGTGGAGGGCACCGGGATCTTCGGATCCCCTCTTGTCAGCAGGGGGGTGGTTCCTCCAGAATCACATGGATGTGATCCTGGGGGGAGGAAGCGGTGCATCACTACATCCCGTGGCAGGAACGGGCGCGGTGCCGGGAGCACGACCCGGAGATCTTCTTCCCCGAGAAGGGTGGCTCGTCGAGGGAGGCGAAGCGGATCTGCGCGGACTGTCCCGTTCGGATCGAGTGCCTGAACTACGCCCTGCGTCGCGACGAGCGGTACGGGGTGTGGGGAGGGATGAGCGAGCGGGAGCGCCGACGCCTGAAGCGCATGGCGTCCTGACAGGGAAGGAAAGGGGGTGAGCGATGTCTCCCGCCAAGAAGGCCACGGCCAAGAAGGCCACGGCGAAGAAGGCCACGGCCAAGAAGGCGACCGCGAAGAAGGCCACGGCCAAGAAGGCCACGGCCAAGAAGGCGGCGGCGAAGAAGACCACCGCCAAGAAGACCACCGCCAAGAAGGCCACGGCCAAGAAGGCGGCGGCGAAGAAGACCACCGCCAAGAAGGCCACCGCCAAGAAGGCGACCGCGAAGAAGCGGACCGCCGCCCGCAAGCCGGCCGCGAGGAAGGCGACCGCGAAGAAGCGGACCTCGGCCCGCAAGCCGGCGAGCCGCAAGCGCACGACCGCGAAGAAGCGGTGATCGGGGAAGGGGGGCGCGGTTGCGCCCCCCTTCCGTTCCTCCCGCGGGGGCGCGTGCTAGGCTGCGCGCCGCGCGCAGGCGCAGCCCATGGTCACCACGTCGAGGGATCGCCCCGCAACCGATGACGCCATCCGCACGCCGGCGGTGCTGGCCGTGCTCGTCGTGCGGAACGGGTCGCGTTGGCTCCGCGAGTGCCTGCGGTCGCTCGCCGCGCAGCGGTACCCGCGCCTCGGCGTCGTGGCGGTGGACAACGCCTCGACCGACGGCTCGACGGAGCTCCTCGTCCAGGCCCTCGGCGAGCGCCGGGTGCTGCGCCTGGAGGAGGACGAGGGCGTCGCGGGGGCGCTGCGGGCGGCGAGCGAGCTGCCGGCGGTGAAGGCCGCGGACTACCTGCTCATCCTCCACGACGACACCGCCCTCGGCCCCGACGCCGTCGCCCGGATGGTCGAGGCGGCGGAGGGGATCGGCGGGCTCGAGCGGGTCGGTGTCGTCGGCCCCAAGGTCGTGGACTGGGACGACCCTCGGGCCCTCCGCGAGGTCGGGCGCTCGGCGGATCTGTTCGGTCACCCCTACGACCCGCTCCAGGAGGGGGAGCGGGACCAGGGCCAGTACGACCGGGTGCTCGAGGTCCTGTCCGTCTCCTCCTGCGCGATGCTCGTCTCGGCCGAGGCCTGGGCCCGGGTCGGTCCCTTCGACGAGCGGTACGGGGGTCACCACGACGACCTCGACTTCTGCTGGCGGGGCCGCGTCGCGGGGTTCCGCGTCCTCATGACCCCCGTCGCCGTCGCCCGCCACGCCGACGCCACGCGCCGCAGGGAGCGCCCGCCCTCGGGGCGGGCCCACAGCCCCCGGTACCTCGCCGAGCGAGCCGGCCTGGCCTCGATGCTGAAGGCCTACCGGTTGGTGACGCTGGCGTGGGTCCTGCCCCTGTACGCGCTCGTCGGCCTGGCGCGCCTCGCGCTGCTCGCCCTGGCCCGGCGGTTCGACGAGGCCCTGGAGCTGCTCGCCGCGTGGGGATGGAACCTGGCGCACCTCCCCGGCACGCTGCGGCGCCGCGTGCGGACCCAGGCGGCCCGCCGGGTCCGCGACCGCCAGGTCCGGCGCTTCATGGCCTCCTGGCTCCACGCGCCGCGCTGGCTCGAACGCGCGGAGGAGATCCTCGAGGAGCAGCTCGAGATGGAGGCGGAGGCGGAGGAGGAGGCGCCGCGCCTGCGGGCCAGGGCGACCTCCTTCGTCTCGGCCCACCCGGTCCTCGTGGCCTCCGCCTTCGGGCTCGCCCTCGGGGCCTTCGCCGTCCGCCACCTCCTCGGCTCCGGGGCGCTCCAGGGGGGCGCCCTCGCGGCCTTCCCGGCGGGGGGGAGCGCGTTCTGGCGCGAGCTGCTCTCGCCGGTCCGCACGACCGTCCTCGGCGGGCCCCAGCCCGCGAGCCCCGTCCTCGCGCCCCTGGCCGCGCTCACCGGGGCGCTCCTCGGCGAGGGCGCGCTCGCCCAGAAGGTCCTCCTCGCCGCCCTGCCGCCGATCGCCGCCATCACGACGTACCGGGCCCTCGCGCGCCAGCTCGCCCGGCCCGGCCCGGCGGCGGCCGCGGCGGTCGCCTACGGGCTGTCCTCGGTCGCCCTGTGGGCCTTCTCGGAGGGCCGGATCCCGACGCTCGTGCTCCTCGCGACCCTGCCCGCGGTCCTCGAGCGCGTGGAGTCCCTCTTCTCCCGGGGCGGACCCGATCGGCCGAGCCGCACGGTCGTCGGCCTCGGGGTGGCCCTGGCCCTCCCCCTCCTCCTCGACCCGGGGGCCGCCCTCGCGGTGGGGCCCGTCCTCGCCGTCCTCGCCGTGGCGGGCCGGCGTCGTCTGCGAGGGCTCGCCCTGTCCGTCCTCGGCCTCGCGGCGGGCGCCGCGCTCGCCTTCCCGGTTGTGCTCGAGGCGGCGCGCGATCCCGGCGCGTCCCTCGCCTCCTACGTGGGCGCGGTGGGTCCGTGGCGGGTGCTGCGCCTGTCGCCCGGCGGCGGACCGGGATCCTGGGTCATCGGGGCCTTCCTGCCCGCGTCGGCGGTCGTGGGCTTCGCCATCGTCGGCGAGGAGCACCGGGGCCGCGCGTGGCGTGCGATGCTCCTCGCGCTCGCCGGCGTGGGGCTCGGGTGGGCCTCGACGGCGGGGTGGCTCCCGCCGGCCCTCTCGAACCAGCCCGTGTACCTCTGCCTGGCCGCGGCCGCGCAGGCCACGATCCTCGGGTGCGGTCTCGCGACCCTGGGGGCGCGGCTCGGGCGCGAGGCGTTCGGCATCCGTCAGATCGCCGCCTTCGTCCTCGCCGGGGTCCTCGCCCTCGGGCTCGCGGGACAGGCCCTGGCGGTCGTGATCGGGGGCTGGGCCGTCAAGCGCGACGGCCTGCCCGCGGCGTGGCCGCTCGTCGCGCAGAGCCCGGGGGAGTTCCGGATCCTGTGGCTCGGCGGTCCCGGACCCGGTCGGTTCCCGGCGCCCGGGGGCGACCCGATGGGCGTCTACGAGGCGGGCGCGGCCTCGGTCCGCTTCGGGCTCACCGACCGCGACGGCGTGAGCGCGCTCGACCTTGGCCGACCGCCCGCCGGCCCCGGCTACCGGTTCCTCGAGACGGTGATCGGGGAGATCGTGGCGGGCTCCACGCGGCACGCCGGGGCGCTGCTCGCACCCCTGTCGATCCGCTTCCTCGTGGCCGCGGAGGGGGACCTGCCGCCCGCGGTGCTCGCCCGTCTGGACGAGCAGCTCGACCTGTACCGGGTGCCCGCCGGGGGGCTCGTGATCTACCGGAACGCGCGGGCGCTCCCCATCGCCTCCGTGGTCCCGGGCGAGCCCTTCGCGGAGGCCGTCGCCGCCGGGGACCTCGGCGCCCTCGTCGCCCTGCCTCGCCCGTCCGCCTTCCCGCTCGAGCGCGAGGGCGAGGGTTTCCGGGGCGAGGCCGGGGACGGGACGCTCTTCCTCTCGCTCCAGCGCGATCCCGGGTGGACGGTCCGCTCGGGCGCCTCGGTCCGTCCGACCGAGGAGGCCCTGGGGTGGGCGATGCAGGCTCGCGTCGAGGCGGGGCCGGTCGAGGTCGCCCACCGGGGCTCCTCGCGCCGGAGGGTGGAGCTCGCTCTGGTCGGGGCGCTCTGGCTCGTGGCGCTGTGGGTCACGCGGAGGCCGGCGGAGCGATGAGGGACCGGGGGCAGCTCCTCTCAGCGATCCTCGTGCTCGCGGCGGTCCTCGCCTTCGCCGCGCGCGTCGAGCCGACGATCGGGGCGCGTCCGCTCGGGGAGGCGAGGCCGCCCGATCTGCCCACCGGGGCGTGGTTCTGCCCCCACGGGGGCGGGGAGGCCTGGGAGGTGCGGATCTCGCTCGCGAACCCGGGTCCCGGACCGGTCCTCGCCCGGGTGCGGTCGATCGGGGCGGGACGGCCGGGCAAGGCCGAGGACCATGTGGTCCCGCCGAACACGACCGTCCAGGTGTCCGTGCCGGGCGAGGGGCGTGAGGCCTCGACGGTGGTGGAGTACTTCGGGGGGTTCCTCGCCGTCGGCTTCCTGGAGCTCGCCGGCGAGGACGCGAACGGCGTCGCCGCCGAGCCCTGCGTGCCCGAGGCCGGGACCCGGTGGATCCTGCCCGACGGCTCGGGGCTGCGGGGCTTCGACGACGTCGTCGTGGTCATGAACCCCCTGCCCGCGCCGGCCGTGGTCTCGCTCACGGTCTTCTCCGAGGGACGGGACCCGGTGCGCACGAAGAGCTGGACGAACGTGACGATCCGGCCGAACCACGCCCGCGCGTTCCGCCTGGACCAGGTGGCGCTCGGCGAGCCCACCGTCGGGACGCTCGTCGAGGCCGAGGTCGGTCGGGTGGTGGCGGGCGCCCTCGGGATCTCCACCGAGGGGGGGATCCGCGCCTCGGTGGGCGTGCCGGGCGGGGTCGCGACCCAGGTCCTCCCCGGCGCGGGGGACGCCGGTCGGTCGGACCTCACGGTGGCGGCGACGGGGCAGGCGCCGGCGGGGATCTCGGCGGAGCTCCTCGGGCCGGAGGGGCGCCAGGCCCTGCCGGTCGTGGCCGACGCCGAGCCGCGCCCCTCCTCGGCGACGACGGCGACGCTTTCGACCGCGGGGCCGGTGGCGATCCTCGCGCAGGCCGACGGCGAGGGGGTGGCCTTCGCCCGCCGCACCTACGGGGTCGTGGCCGACCAGGGTTCCACGACCGGGGCCACGGAGGCGGCGGGGGCCTGGGTGGTGCTCCCCTCGGTGTTCGGGCAGCCCGCCCATCCCCACCTCGCGCTGGCCAACCCGGGCGCGAGCCCGGTGTCCGTCACCCTCCGGACCCTGCCCGTCGAGGGCGAGACCGCGCCCGGGCCCGTGACCGTGGTGGTGCCGCCGGGCGCCACGGTCCTCGCGCCCAAGGGCTTCGCCCAGGCCGCCTCGGGCGCCGCCGTGCTCGCCGTGGCCGAGGAGGGAACCTTCGTCCCGGTCTCCGCGTCCTACGCCCTGGGGCGCGAGGGCTGGGCGACGTACGCGGTGGCCCTCGGGGTCCCGGTGCCCGAGCGGTGGGTGCCGCCCCAGGTATGATGACGAACCAGGCAACGACGGACGGAGGGAGCGGAGCGGCGGGATGGCGGTCGGCAAGCACGGCAGGCGTTCGCACCGCGGGCTGAAGCTCGCCCTCGCGGTGCTCGGGACGCTCGCCCTCCTGGGTGGGGGGAGCGCCTACGCGGCCTACCGGTACGACGCCGCGGCGGCCGCCCGGATCCTGCCCGGGGTGCGGATCGCGGGGCTCGACGTCTCGAACATGACCCGCGAGGAGGCGATCCGCGAGCTCACGGCGCTCGCGAGCCGCACCCTCGAGGCGCCGATCTCGGTCCGCGCCGGCGACCACGTCTGGACCGTGACGCCCGCGGCGATCGGGATGACCGCCGACGTCGAGGGCGCCGCGGACGAGGCCTTCGCCCTGGCCGAGGACCTGCCGCTCGTCTCGCGGGTCTTCCACCGGCTCGCGGATCGGCCGCTGCGGGCCTCGATCGAGCTCGCCTTCCCCATCGACGAGGACCGGATCGCGGCCTTCGTGGAGCAGGCCCGCGACGAGGTGGCGGTCCCCGCCGTGGACGCGCGCATCGCGCTCGTGGACGACGAGCTCGTCCTGCGTCGCTCGAGGCCGGGCGTGATCCTCCCGGTGAGGGCGGCGGTGGCGCGGATCCGCGCGGCCCTGGAGGAGCGCGCGGCGGCCGTGTCCATCCCGCTGCGGACGGTGGAGCCGGAGGTGACCGTGGCCGACCTCGGCAAGACCATCGTCGTGGACCTCTCCGAGAACGTGCTCCGCCTGTACGACGGCCTCAAGGTCGTGAAGGAGTACCCGGTGGCGACGGCCGCGCCCGGGTACGTGACGCCGGTCGGGACCTGGCGCATCGTGGACAAGCGGGAGAACCCGACCTGGTACAACCCCGCCCTCGACTCCTGGGGCGCGGACCTGCCGCCCGTCATCGGGCCCGGGCCGGACAACCCGCTCGGGACGCGGGCCCTCTACCTGAACGCGCCGGGGATCCGGATCCACGGCACGGCGAACGCCGCCTCGATCGGCACGTACGCCTCCCACGGCTGCATCCGCATGTACATCTCGGACTCGGAGGAGCTGTACCCGCTCGTCCCCATCGGGACCCGGGTGATCATCAAGCCCTGAGGCCGGGCGTCCCCGGGACGGGGGACGGCGGCCCGGCCGTTGGGCCTCCCCACCGGGACGGTCGGGCGCCGAGCGGGGGGATGCCCCGCCGAGGCACCGGGCCAGGGCGAGACCGTCCGGTGGGACGCGCGAGATTGGCGTCGGCGTGCTATGGCCTCCCGCGGAGCCGAGCGCCGAGGATACGGGCATGAACGAGCAGCTCGCCGGCACCTGCCCCGTCTGCCACCAGGGCGACCTCATCAGCATCTCGATGAGCGTGAGCGGCAGCGACCTGACCTTCACCACGTGCCACCTCTGCGAGGCGAAGTGGTGGTACCGGGACGGCGAGCCCGTGCCGCTCCAGAGCGTCATCGGGTCGGTCCTGCAGCGGAAGGCCTGATCGTGTCGTCCGGTAGGATGCGGTGGCCGTGTCACCGCATCCCGACCTCGGACGCATCTTCAAGGCGTACGACGTCCGCGGGACCGTCCCCGACGAGCTGAACGAGGACGTCGCCCGGCGGGTCGGCGCGGCCTTCGCGCACTGGTCCGGCGCGCGGGAGGTCGCGATCGGGCGGGACTGCCGGCTGAGCTCCCCGGCCCTGGCCACGGCGCTGGCCGAGGGGATCGCCTCCCGGGGCGCCGAGGTCCTCGACCTCGGCCTGGCCACCACCGACCTGCTGTACTTCGCCTCCGGCTCCCTGGACGTGCCGGGCGTCATGATCACGGCGAGCCACAACCCGCCCCGCTACAACGGCCTGAAGTTCTGCCTGGCGGGGGCGAGGCCCGTGGGGCGGGACACCGGCCTCGCGGAGATCCGGGCCCTGGCGGAGGCGGACACGTACCCCGCGCCGGAGCGCCGCGGCGAGATCCGCCCCCGGGACCTCCTCGACGCGTACGTCGAGCACGTCCTGTCCTTCGTGGACCCGGCGGCGTTCCGGCCCCTCACCGTGGTCGTGGACACGGCCAACGGCATGGGCGGCCTCGTGGTCCCGCGGGTGTTCGAACGGCTCCCGGTCCGGCTCGTGCACCTGTACCCGGAGCTCGACGGGACCTTCCCGAACCACCCGGCCGACCCCATCGACCCCCGGAACCAGGCGGACCTCAAGCGCGAGGTCCTCGCCGTCGGGGCGGACCTGGGTCTCGCCTTCGACGGCGACGCCGACCGCGTGTTCGTCGTGGACGAGCGAGCCCAGGGGGTGAGCGGCTCGGAGATCACCGCCCTCGTCGCGATCGCCATGCTCGAGCGGCACCCAGGGGCGAGGATCGTCCACAACCTCATCTGCTCCTGGGCGGTCCCCGAGGTGATCCGCGAGCACGGCGGGATCCCGGTCCGGACGCGGGTCGGGCACTCGTTCATCAAGCAGGTCATGGCCGAGACCGACGCCGTCTTCGGCGGCGAGCACTCGGGTCACTACTACTTCCGCGACAACTACCGGGCCGACTCGGGCCTCATCGCGGCCGTGGTGGTCCTCGAGGTGCTCTCCAAGGCCGGCCGGCCCCTGTCCGAGGTGCTCGCGCCGCTGCGGCGCTACCACGCCTCGGGCGAGATCAACACCGAGGTCCGCGACCAGGCGGCGACGATCGAGGCGGTGGCGCGGGCGTTCGCCGATGGCCGGCAGGACCGGACCGACGGCCTCACCGTGGAGTACAAGGACTGGTGGTTCAACGTGCGGCCCTCGAACACCGAGCCGCTGCTCCGGCTCAACGTCGAGGCCCGCACCAGGGAGCTGCTCGAGGAGCGGACCGCCGCCGTGCTCGCGGTGATCCGGGGCGAGCAAGGAGGAGGATCGTGAGCGTGGACCCTGAGCTGCTCGAGATCCTGGTCTGCCCGAACGATCGGGGCGAGGTGGAGTACCGCGAGGACGAGCAGGTGATCGTCTGTCGCCGCTGCGGCTACCGCTACCCCGTGCGCGACGGCATCCCGGTGATGCTGATCGACGAGGCGGAGAAGCCCCGACGCAGGGAGCGATGATCGACCTCGACGACGAGCGAGAGCTGCGGGCCGGCGACCCCGGCGGGATGCTCGAGGCCGTGGCGGGCCTGCCGGGACAGATCCGAGAAGGGTACCGGCTCGGGCTCGGCGCCCCGGACCTGCCGTCGGTGGAGGGCGTGACCTCGGTGGCCGTCTGCGGCATGGGGGGCTCGGCGATCTCGGGCGACGTGCTCCGCGCCCTCGCCGCGCCCCGCCTCGGGGTCCCCGTGGCGGTCGTTCGCTCGCCCGAGCTGCCGGAGTGGTGCCAGCACCGGACCCTCGTCGTCGCGAGCTCGTACTCAGGCGAGACCGCGGAGACCCTCTCGGCCTTCGAGGAGGCCCTCCGGCGGGGCTGCCGCGTCGTGGTCGTGACCTCGGGGGGGACGCTCGCGGCGCGGGCCGAGGAGCTCGGGCTCGGGCGGGTCCTCGTCCCCGGGGGCTCCGTGCCGCGGGCGGCCTTCGGGTACCTCGCGTTCGGGCTCCTCGGCGTCCTCGAGGCGGCCGGGCTCCTCCCGCCCCTCGCCGCGGACGTGGAGGAGGCGGCGGCCGAGGTCGAGGCCCGCCTCGCCCAGCTCGCCCCGGGCCTGCCCACCGACGTGAACCCGGCCAAGCGTCTCGCGCTCGAGATCGGCGAGCGGACCCCGGCGGTCTGGGGGGCCGAGGGGATCGGGGCGGTGGCCGCCCTGCGGTGGAAGGCGCAGCTGAACGAGAACGGGAAGGTCCCCGCGTGGGCGAGCGCGCTGCCGGAGCTCGACCACAACGAGGTCCTCGGGTGGTCCGACGAGCGGGGTCGGCGCTACGTCGTCGTCGCCCTGCGGCACGAGGGGGAGCCGCCGAGCTCGCCGGAGCGCTTCGAACTCTCCCTGGAGATCGCCGAGCGCGCCGGCGCGGGGACCGAGGTGGTGTGGGCGAGCGGGGGCTCGGCCCTCGCGCGCCTGGCCACCCTCGTCGCCCACGGCGACATGGTCGCGACGTACCTGGGGATCGCGCACGGGGTGGACCCCACCGACACGGGGACGATCGCGTGGCTGAAGCAGCGCCTGGCGGAGCGATGAGGCTGGAGCTGCCCGGACCTGGGGACACCCTCGCGGACGAGGCCGCCGAGGTCGTCCGGGCCCGCACGGCGTTCGAGCCGGAGGTGGTCGTGATCCTCGGAAGCGGCCTCGGGGAGGCCCTCGCCACGATGCGCGAGGAGGCCTCGTTCTCCTTCGAGGAGCTCCCGGGGTTCCCCCGCCCGAGCGTGCCCGGCCACGCCGGACGGCTCGTGCTCGGGGAGGTCTCGGGGGTCCGGGTCGCCCTGTTCCGGGGGCGGATCCACTTCTACGAGGGCAACGACCTCGCGACGTGCGCGCTGCCGATCCGGCTGGCGCGGATCCTGGGGGCGGGAACGGCGATCCTCACCGCCGCCACGGGCGGGATCGCGGAGGGGCTCGGGACGGGTCACCTCGTGGTGGGCTCGGACCACATCAACCTCCTCGGCCACAGCCCCCTGCGGGGATGGCGCCGCCCGGACGGCTCCCCGCCCTTCGTGGACATGGTGGACGCCTACGACCCCGAGCTCGCGGCCCTCGCGGTGGCGGCGGCCGAGCGACGGGGGATCCCCGTGCGCCGCGGCGTCTACGCGGCCATGATGGGGCCGATGTACGAGACGCCCGCCGAGATCGCGTTCCTGCGCACGATCGGCGCGAGCGTGGTGGGGATGTCGGTCGTGCCGGAGGCGGTGCCGGCGCGCGCGCTGGGGATGCGGGTGCTCGGGCTGTTCTTCGTGACGAACGTGGTCGGGGCGAAGGTGGAGCACGAGGAGGTCGTGCGCGCCTCGGGCGCGATGGCGGGCGCGATCGGCTCGGTGATCGAGGACGTGCTGGCGGAAGGAGACGGATGGACGCCGACGTGAAGGACATGACGCTCGCCCCGCAGGGGCGTGAGCGGATCGAGTGGGCCGCGGGGGAGATGCCCGTCCTCGGCCTCATCAGGGAGCGGTTCGAGAAGGAGCGCCCGCTCGCGGGGGTGCGGATCGGTGCGTGCCTCCACGTGACCACCGAGACCGCGAACCTCGTGCTCACGCTCCGGGCGGGCGGGGCGGAGGTGGCGCTGTGCGCCTCGAACCCCCTCTCGACCCAGGACGACGTCGCCGCGGCCCTCGTCGAGGCCGGGGTGCCGACGCAGGCGATCCGGGGCGAGGACCACGAGACCTACTTCCGTCACATCCAGGCGGTGCTGGACACCCACCCCCAGATCACCATGGACGACGGCTGCGACATGGTGAGCCTGCTGCACCGGGACCGGCCGGAGCAGGTCGCGGAGGTCCTCGGGGGCACGGAGGAGACGACGACCGGCGTGATCCGCCTGCGGGCGATGGCGGCCGACGGGGCCCTCCGGTACCCCATCGTGAGCGTGAACGACGCGAACACGAAGCACCTGTTCGACAACCGCTTCGGCACCGGTCAGTCCACGATCGACGCGATCATGCGAGCGACGAACCTGCTCCTCGCCGGGCGGGTCGTCGTCGTGTGCGGGTACGGGATGTGCGGCCGCGGGGTGGCCTCGCGCGCCCGGGGGATGGGGGCGCAGGTCGTCGTCACCGAGGTGGATCCCCTCCCGGCGCTCGAGGCCGCGATGGGGGGGTACCGGGTCATGCCGCTGCGGGAGGCCGCCCGGATCGGGGACGTGTTCGTCACGGTGACCGGCGACAAGGGCGTGATCCGTCGGGAGCACCTGGAGCTCATGAAGGACGGCGCGATCCTCGCCAACGCCGGGCACTTCGACGTCGAGATCGACAAGGCCGCCCTCGCCGAGCTCGCGGTCTCCACGCGCCGCGTGCGGGGCCACGTGGACGAGTACCGGCTGGCCGATGGCCGGCGGCTGCGCCTGCTCGGCGAGGGGCGGCTCGTGAACCTGGCCGCCGCCGAGGGGCACCCGGCCGCCGTCATGGACATGTCCTTCGCGAACCAGGCCCTCTCGGTGGAGTGGCTCGTGGCGCACCACGCCGAGCTGGAGCCGCGGGTCCACCCGGTCCCGGAGGAGATCGATCGGGAGGTGGCCCGCCTGAAGCTCCAGGCGATGGGCATCGCCATCGATACGCTCACCCCGGAGCAGGAGGAGTACCTGCGGTCGTGGGAGCAGGGGACCTGAGCGCGTTCCGCCGGGCCGGGCGGACCCTGTTCTCGCTGGGGCTCGTGCGGGGGACCGAGGGCAACCTCTCCACGTACGACGGACGTCGGCTCCTGATCACCCGCACCGGGTGCTCCCTCGCCGATCTCGGGCCCGGGGACGTCCTCGAGGGCACGCTCGAGGCGCCGCCGGAGGGCGCCTCCTCGGACCTCGCGATCCACGTCGCGACGTACCGGGAGCTCGGCCCGGGGGCCGTCGCCCACGCTCATCCGCTCGGCACGGTGCCGGAGGGCTGGACCGAGGGCCAGCCCCACGGGCGCTACGCGTACGCCCCCACGCTGGAGGAGGCGGTGGAGCGGCTCGTCCGGGAGGCTCGGGAGGGCGGGTGACCGTCCCCGGCATCGTCCCGGTGGCCTGGCGCGGCGACGCCGTCGCCATCCTCGACCAGCGGGCGCTGCCGCACCGGGAGGTCGTGCTGGAGTGCCGGACCCCGGCGGAGGTCGCCGAGGCGATCCGATCCCTCGCGGTGCGCGGGGCCCCCATCATCGGGGTCGCCGCCGCCTACGGGATGGCCCTCGCCGCGGCCCGATCCACGGAGGTACGGCCACGACGCCTCCTCGCGGAGCTCGAGGAGGCCGCCCACACCCTGACGGCGGCGCGGCCGACCGCGGTGAACCTCGCCTGGGCCGTGGACCGGATGATGCGGGTGGCGACGGCGCAGTGCTGCTCGGTCGGCGCGACCGCCCAGCGGATCCACGAGGCCATGGTGGCCGAGGCGATCCGGATCGAGACCGAGGATCGCGAGGCGTGCGCGGCGATCGGCGCGCACGGCTTGGAGCTCGTCCCGGAGGGCGCGAGGGCGCTCACGCACTGCAACACGGGGACCCTGTGCACCGCGGGGATCGGCACCGCCCTCGGGGTGCTCCTGTCGGCCCACCGGGCCGGACGCCTCGCCCACGTGTGGGTGGACGAGACCCGTCCGGTCCTCCAGGGCGCGCGCCTGACGGCCTGGGAGCTCGGACGGCTCGGCGTCCCGCGGACCCTGGTGGTGGACGCCGCGGCCGGCTCCCTCATGCGCCGCGGCCTCGTGGATCTCGTGATCGTGGGGGCCGACCGGATCGCGGCCAACGGGGACGTGGCGAACAAGATCGGCACCTACCCGCTCGCCGTGCTCGCGCGGCACCACGGCGTGCCGTTCTACGTGGCCGCCCCCATCTCCACGATCGATCTCGGCACCCAGAGCGGAGACCGGATCCCCATCGAGGAGCGGGAACCGGCGGAGGTCCTCGCTCCGGGCGGGATCCCCCTCGCCGAGCCCGACACGCCGGTCGCGAACCCGGCCTTCGACGTCACGCCGGCGGAGCTCGTCACGGCCATCGTCACCGAGCGCGGCGTCGTGCGCCCGCCCTATCCTTCGAGCCTCGAGGGGGTCGTCTCGGCTCGGGGGGCCGCATGAGGCCGGAGATCTCGGTCCGGGCGCGCTTCGAGCGGTTCCCCGCCACGGTCAAAGGGGCCCTCATCCTGCGCGGCGAGGACCCCGACCCCCACCAGGTGGTCTTCCGCGGCGTCCGGGCGGTGCCGGTCGGGCCGGGCGAGCGCCGCGAGGTCCCGGTGGGGGTCTCGGTCGTGGACGTGGCGCCCCATCGGGACCTGTTCGTCCCCTTCGAGCTCCTCGTGGCGGACCTGCCGCCGGGCTGGTACGGGTTCGAGTGCGACCTGGAGGTGGACGGCGTCCTCGGGACCTACTCCGGTGGCCGACGTTTCCTCGTGCCCTGGCCGCGGGGGACGGTGCGCCGCGGCACCGTGTCGGTCGGACGGGCCATCCGGGTCCCCGGCCCCGGGCGGATCCAGGTCCGGGTGGAGCGGCTGGAGTGCGGCGCCGACGCGCTGCGCCTGCCCCTGTCCATCGAGCCGTTCGCGAGCCTGGCGGTGCGCCTGTGGGCCGACGGCGAGCCCCTCCCGCTGCTCGACCGCGAGGAGGCCCCCGACCGGGGGCTCGTGCTCCTCACGGCCTACCCGCTGCTGCGGTCCCACCGGGTGTTGCGGATCGGCGCTCGGGCCCGGGGGCGGACCGAGGGCTCGCTCGAGGTCCGCCTGCCCGTCGGTGGGTCATCGTAGCCTCGGCGGGTGCTCGAGGCGCTGCTCGAGGTCCTCTACCCCGGCCGCTGCGCCGGGTGCGGGCGCGGACCCTGGCCGTTCTGCGCCCGCTGCCTCGCGCGCGTGCGTCGGCTCGAGCCACCGTGGTGCCTGCGCTGCGGCTCGCCCCGCTCCGGGGCCCGCACGGCGTGCCCGGACTGCCCGCCCCCGCCGATCTCGCTCGCGCGCGCAGCCTTCCACTTCTCGGGGCCGGTGCGGGAGGCCGTCCACCGCCTGAAGTTCGCGGGCTGGAGGCCGGTGGCGCGGGCCCTCGGGACCGCGAGCGCGGAGGCGTGGCGGGCCTGGGGGTTCCGGTGCGAGGTGGTGACGTGGGTCCCCCTGTCGCGGCGGCGGCGCGCGGAGCGCGGGTTCGATCAGGCCGAGGCCCTGGCCCGGGTCGTGGCGCGGTCGCTCGGCGTCCCGGTCCTGCCGCTGCTTGCCCGCCGCGGCGGCGACGCCCTCACCCAGGCCCGGCGGGACCGGGCGGGCCGGCTCGAGGCGATGCGCGGACGGTTCGTCGCCCGCTCCCGCGCGTCGGGGGCGGTCCTGCTCGTCGACGACGTCCTCACGACGGGGGCGACGGCGTCGGCCTGCGCGGCGGCGCTCCTCGAGGCGGGCGCGGCCCGGGTCGGCGTGCTCACCGCGGCCCGCGCGTTACGGCTCGAGGGCTATACTCGGGCCGGGTCCGCACCCGGGTCTGTGGTTGCCCGGGGAGCGGCTCCCCGGTAGTCGATGCCAGCCGCGGGCGAAACGACCCACGTAAGGCGACCCTTGGTCGCTGAGCATGGCGCGGTTTAGATGTAAGTCCTGCCCCGGCGGGGGGATCCTCGCCGGGAGAGGTGGCGAAGCCGAGAGGCGATCCACCCAGCAGGCGGGTGTGGGGGCAAAGACCAGGTCAGCCGGGTGCGGACCCCTTCGCGCGCACGAGGCTCGCGCGTCCGCCCCGTCTGGCCGATACTCCATGTCGAGGACGCCTCGAGGAAGGAGGGAGCCATGGACCTCGTCCTGAACGGGCGCGGCGCCGAGATCACCGATCGGATCCGCGAGGTGGCGCGGCACAAGCTCGCCCGCCTGGAGCGGATGGAGCCTCGGGTGACGCGCCTGCAGGTCGAGATCATCTCCGAGCGGAACCCGCGCCTCGGCGGCGCGCACCGGGTGGAGGCCGCCTTCGACACGCCTCGGCGGACCTTCCGGGCGCACGCCGAGGCCTCCGACGTCGAGGCCGCCCTCGACGTGCTCGTGGAGAAGCTGGAGCGGCAGATCCGCGACCACCGCGAGAAGCGACGGACGAAGCTCATCGCGGGCGCGAGCCGCGTAAAATCCGCGAACAACCGGGAACGACCGCAGGAGCCGGCCACGGGGGGTTCCGAGTGAGCGCGAAGCCGACCGAGGGGGAGCCCGAGCGCCTGCGGGTGCTCGTGTGCGACGACCACGCGCTCTTCCGCCGTGGGCTCGAGACGGTCCTCGCCCAGGAGGAGGACCTGGAGCTCGTGGGCGAGGCCTCCGACGGCGAGGAGGTCGTCCGCAAGGCCCTCGAGCTCATGCCGGACGTGATCCTCATGGACGTCCGGATGCCGAAGAAGTCGGGGATCGAGGCGGCGGGGGAGATCAAGGAGGCCCTCCCGCACGTGAAGATCCTCATGCTCACGATCAGCGACGAGGAGGCCGACCTGTACGAGGCCATCAAGGCCGGCGCCTCCGGGTACCTCCTGAAGGAGATCCCCATCGAGGAGGTTGCCGACGCCATCCGCTCGGTGTGGGCGGGCCAGTCCCGGATCTCGCCCTCGATGGCCTCCAAGCTCCTGAACGAGTTCGCCGCGATGAGCCGGGCGGCGGAGGAGAAGCCGGCGATGCCGACCCCCCGGCTCACCGATCGCGAGATGGAGGTCCTGCGGCTCGTGGCCCAGGGGATGAACAACCGGGACATCGCCAAGGCCCTGTTCATCTCCGAGAACACCGTGAAGAACCACATCCGCAACATCCTGGAGAAGCTGCACCTGCACTCGCGCATGGAGGCGGTCGTCTACGCCGTCCGTGAGAAGATGATCGAGATCACGTGACGGCGACGGTCCCCGAGGCGCGGCGTCGCCCGCTCGTCCGCCGCAACACGATCCTCCTCGTCCTCGCCCAGGGCTCCGTCCAGGTCGCCTTCCCCGTGCTGCTCGTCGTGGGCAGCGTGGAGGTCGCCCGGCTCTCCGGCCGGGATGCCTCGACGGGGGTCCTGAACGCCCTCTACTTCCTCGCCGCGGCGGGGGGCGCGGCGGCGATGGGCCGGACCATGGATCGCCGCGGGCGCCGCCCGGGGCTGCTCGCGAGCTACGCGCTCCTCCTGCTCGCCGGGGTGGTGGGGGCGGTCTCCGTGGCCGCGGGCTCCTGGTGGGGGCTGCTCGTCTGCGCCGTCCCCTTCGGCGCCGGACTCGGGGGCGCCAACCTCGCCCGGGGGGCCGTCGCCGACATGTACCCGCCGGAGCGGCGGGCGCGCGCGGTCGGGCTCGTGATGGCCGCCGGCACCGTGGGGGCCGTGGGGAGCCCCTTCCTCGTGGCGGCGCTCCAGGCCGTGGATCTCGGCGCGGAGCGGGACGTCCTGCCCTGGTCCCTCGTGCTGCTCGGCGCGCTGGGGGCCTTCGTCTGCGTCCTGGCGGTCCGGCCGGATCCCCGCGATCTCGCCGTGGGCTCGCCGGACGAGGGCCGCCCCGCGGGAGCCCGGCTGGAGGTGCTGCGGGTGCCCGCCGTGCGGGTGGCGATCCTGTTCGCCGCCGTCGGGCAGATGGCGATGATCGGCGTCATGGGCGTGACCCCGATCGCCCTCCACCACCACGACGTCGGTCCCGCGGCGGTCTCGGCCGTGATCGGCTTCCACATCGCGGGGATGTTCGCCTTCTCGCCCCTCGTCGGGGCGCTCCTGGACCGGACCTCCCACCGAGCCGGGCTGTTCGCCGGCGGGCTCACCACGCTCGCCGGCTCGCTCCTCGCCGCCACCGAGGCCGGCGCCGTCGTCATCGGCGTCGGCCTGTTCGCGATCGGGCTCGGGTGGTGCGCCACGTTCCTCGGTGCGACGGCCGTGATCAGCGACGCGACGGGGCCGTCCGAGCGGGCCGGGGCCCTCGGGCTGAGCGACCTCGTCGTGAGCCTGACCTCGGCCGCGGCGGGCCTCGGGGGCGCCCTCGTGTTCGACGGCGCCGGCTACCGGGCGCTCGGCCTGGCGACGGCCGCCCTCGTCGCGCTCGTCCTGGTCTCCGCCGCCCGGATCCGTCCCGCCCCCGCCATCGGGGAGGGCTGAGGCCGGCCCTCGCGCGCTCCCGGGCCGGGTCGGGGGGCTCGGGTACCATGGACCCGATCCCCCGGGCGGCCCGGGGAGGGAGCCCCGAGGAAGCAGGTCCATGGCGGTCATCGAGAAGCTCGCCCAGATCGGCGAGGGTCGGAAGCTCCGGAGGCTGGAGCAGATCGTCGCGCGGGTCAACGCGCTCGAGCCCGAGATCGAGCGCCTGACCGACGCCGAGCTCCGGGCCAAGACGGACGAGTTCAAGCGGCGCCTCGCGGAGGGGGAGACCCTCGACGACCTCCTCCCGGCGGCCTATGCGTGCGTGCGGGAGGCCGCCCGACGGACCATCGGGCAGCGCCACTTCGACGTCCAGGTGATGGGCGCGATCGCCTTGCACGAGGGGCAGATCGCGGAGATGAAGACCGGTGAGGGCAAGACCCTCACCTCCACGATGCCGGCCTACCTCAACGCCCTCCTCGGCCGGGGCGTCCACATCGTCACGGTGAACGACTACCTGGCCAAGCGGGACTCGGAGTGGATGGGCCCCATCTACCGCCTCCTCGGGCTGCGCGTCGGCCTCATCCAGGCCCAGATGACGCCGGAGCAGCGGCGGCCGGCGTACGCGGCGGACATCACCTACGGCACGAACAACGAGTTCGGTTTCGACTACCTCCGCGACAACATGGCCATGCGGGCCGAGGACATGGTCCAGCGCGGCCACTACTACGCGATCGTGGACGAGGTGGACTCGATCCTCATCGACGAGGCCCGGACCCCGCTCATCATCAGCGGCATGGTGGCGGACTCGGCGAAGTGGTACCAGACCTTCGCCCGGCTCGCCCCGCGCCTGCAGCGCGACGTCGACTACGAGGTGGACGAGGCGAAGAAGACGATCGCCGTCACGGAGTCCGGCGTGGCCAAGGTGGAGGAGGCCCTCGGGATCGACAACCTCTACGAGCACATCCACACCCCGCTCGTCCACCATCTGCAGAACGCGTTGCGCGCCAAGGAGCTCTACAAGCGCGACGTGGACTACATCGTCACGAATGGCGAGGTGAAGATCGTCGACGAGTTCACCGGCCGGATCCTCGAGGGACGGCGGTACTCGGAGGGCCTCCACCAGGCGATTGAGGCCAAGGAGGGGGTCCGGATCAAGGAGGAGAACCAGACCCTCGCCACGATCACGATCCAGAACTACTTCAAGATGTACGAGAGGCTCGCCGGCATGACGGGGACGGCGAAGACCCAGCTCGCCGAGTTCGAGCAGGTCTACAAGCTGGGTGTCGTCGAGGTCCCCACGAACCGGCCGATGATCCGCGTCGACCACCAGGACGTGATCTACAAGACCGAGGAGGCGAAGTGGCGCGCGGTCGTCGAGGACATCGTGGAGCGCCACCGCAAGGGCCAGCCGGTGCTCGTCGGCACGATCTCGATCGAGAAGTCCGAGAAGCTCTCGGCGATGCTGAACCGGCGCGGCATCCCGCACCACGTGCTGAACGCGAAGAACCACGAGAAGGAGGCCATGATCATCGCGCAGGCGGGGCGCAAGGGCGCCGTGACGGTCGCGACGAACATGGCCGGTCGCGGGGTGGACATCCTGCTCGGCGGCAACCCCGAGTACCTGGCTCGCCAGGAGATGGCCGCGCGGGGCTGGGACAACGACCGGTACCTGCTCTTCGAGATGGACCCCGAGGAGCGGGCCGCCTACGAGGCCGAGTACGAGCCGATCTACCGACGGTTCAAGGAGCAGACCGACGCCGAGCACGACGAGGTCGTGGCGCTCGGCGGGCTCTACGTGCTCGGCACCGAGCGGCACGAGTCCCGGCGCATCGACAACCAGCTCCGCGGGCGCGCCGGCCGCCAGGGGGACCCGGGCGAGTCCCGCTTCTACCTCTCCCTCGAGGACGACCTCATGCGGATGTTCGCGAGCGATCGGGTGGCCTCGATCATGGAGCGGCTGAAGTGGCCGGACGACGAGCCGATCACGGCGAAGATGGTCACCCGGGCCGTCGAGAGCGCCCAGCGCCAGATCGAGGAGCTCAACTTCGAGCGCCGCAAGAACATCCTCAAGTACGACGACGTCATGAACACCCAGCGGCAGGTGATCTACGGCGAGCGCCAGAAGATCCTCAAGGGCGGCGACCTGCGGGAGGAGGCGCTCGACATGGTCGAGGACGTCGTCCGGGCCACGGTCCAGCGGGTCGTCCCCGCCGACGCCTTCGCCGAGGAATGGGACGCCGAGGCGATCCTCGCCCAGATCCGCGAGGTGTACCCGACGCGCATGACGGCCGCGGACCTCGCGGAGGTCCGCTCCGTCGAGGAGCTCGAGGAGCGCGCCGTCGAGGAGGCCCTCGGCCTCTACGAGGAGAAGGAGGCGGCCCTCGGCGAGGGGGTGATGCGCGAGCTCGAGCGGATGGTGCTCCTCAACATCATCGACACCCGCTGGCGCGAGCACCTGTACGAGATGGACTACCTCCAGGAGGGGATCCACCTGCGCGCCTACGCGCAGCGCGACCCCCTCACCGAGTACCGCCGCGAGGCCTACGAGATGTTCGAGGAGCTCACGCGCTCGATCAAGGAGGACTTCGTCCGCTACATCTACCGGGTCGAGCTCGTGCGGCAGGACGAGCCCGCGCGCCCGCGCCCGCAGCGGGTCTCGGCCAACCGGGGGGAGCAGGCGGCGGCCCAGGCGCCGCAGGTCCGCAGCGAGAAGGTCCCCCGCAACGCCCCCTGCCCGTGCGGCAGCGGCAAGAAGTACAAGAAGTGCCACGGCGCGGTGGCCTGATCCCTCGCCTCGGCCGGTACCATGGGCCCCAGCATGAGCGATCGCACCGAGCACCTCCAGGACCTCGCCAGGCGTCTGTCGGCCGCGAAGGAGTTCCTTTGACCTCGCGGGCAAGCGCGCGCGCATCGCGGAGCTCGAGCGGGAGGCGGCCGACCCGACCCTCTGGGACGACCCGGCGCGGGGCCAGCGGCTGACGACGGAGCTCGCGCGCCTGCGGGCCGACGTCGAGCGCATCGAGGCCCTGGAGCGGCGGCTCGCCGACGCCCGCGCCATGGACGAGCTCCTCGAGCAGGAGGCCGATCCCGAGCTCGAGGGGGAGCTGGAGCGGACCCTCGCCTCCCTGGAGGGCGAGCTGTCGAAGCTCGAGCTCGCCACGCTGCTCGGGGGGGAGTTCGACCGGAACGACGCCGTGGCCACGATCCACGCCGGGGCCGGCGGCACGGAGTCCCAGGACTGGGCCGAGATGCTCCTGCGGATGTACCTGCGCTGGGCCGAGCGCTCCGGGTTCGAGGTCGAGGTGGACGACGTGCTCTACGGCGAGGAGGCGGGCATCAAGAGCGCCACCTTCATCGTCCACGGCGAGCCGGCCTACGGGCTGCTCTCGGCCGAGCGCGGGGTGCACCGGCTCGTGCGGATCTCGCCCTTCGACGCCGCCAAGCGCCGCCACACGTCCTTCGCCTCCCTCGACGTGATCCCGCTCCTCGAGGAGGCCCAGGAGGACGACATCGAGATCCCCGAGGAGGACCTGCGGATCGACGTCTACCGCTCCAGCGGCCCCGGCGGGCAGTCGGTGAACACGACGGACTCCGCCGTGCGGATCACCCACCTGCCGACCGGGATCGTCGTGGCCTGCCAGAACGAGCGCTCGCAGCTGCAGAACCGGGCCGTGGCCATGCGGATCCTCAAGGCGCGCCTGGCCGAGCGGATGCGGCAGGAGCAGCGGGAGCGCCTCGAGGACCTGCGGGGCGAGCGCAAGGGCATCGAGTTCGGCTCGCAGATCCGCTCCTACGTGCTCGCGCCGTACCGCCTCGTGAAGGACCACCGGACCGGGGTGGAGATCGGGGACGTCGAGCGGGTCCTCGACGGCGATCTGGACGAGCTCATCGAGGCGGAGCTGCGGCGGCGCGCCGGCGTCGCCGGGACCGCCAGGCGGTGACGGCGGCGAGGGCGCCGAGCCCCGCCCAGGCCGCGCCCGAGAGCGCGAGGCCGCGCCCGATGGCCGGCTCCCGGTACACGAGGCGGACCTCGTGCTCACCGGGGGGCACGGGGATCCCCTGGAGGAGGTAGTCGGTGCGCAGCACGGGCGCGGGCCGGCCGTCCACCGTCGCGGACCACCCCTGGTCCCAGGCGTTGCGGACCGCCACGATCGCGGGGGCCGGGGCGCGGACGAGGATCCGGACGTCCTCCGGCCAGCGCTCCCGGTACCAAGCGGAGCCGGCGGGCGGCGCGGAGGGGTCGAGCGCGATCCCCGGGTCGCCCTCGACGACGGCCTCGACGGCGGGGTCGAAGTCGCGCTCGAGGACCCGCTCGAGGGCCGGCGCGCCGCCCGGGACGGTCCGCCACCGGGTCACCACGGAGACCCGGGGCTCCCACCGCTCGAGCTCGTAGAGCGTGTAGCCGTCCCCGGTGAGGAGCTCCCGGCCGGGGAGCGGCGGCTCGACCCCCTGGGGCGCGATCAGGAAGCGCACGCCGAGGAGCCAGACGTCCTGTGGATCGGGCTCCTGGATCACGGCGGCGTTGTAGAAGACCGGCAGGCGGTTCGTGGCGCGGATGTAGGACCAGTAGCGGGGGAGTTGGATCGGCGAGTACCCGAGGACGTCGCGGAGGCGGAACAGGATCGCCCGGCCGAGCAGGAGGGCGGGCCAGTCCTCCTCGCGCTGGGTGAACAGGTACCCCTTGTTGAAGTACGCGGCCGGGGGGATCCAGGCGAGGTAGCGGCCGCGGTCTAGGCGCCCGATCTCGCGCGCGATGGGCCCGGGCCGGAGGTAGCGGTCGAGGGGCACCATCGGCCAGCGCAGCGGGCCGTGCAGGAGCGCCGGGTGGCGCTCGCCCTCCAGGCCGAGGAACACCGTGCCCCCGGTGTAGGCCGAGGACCACAGCGCGCCGCCGAGGAGCTCGACCGCGAGCAGCCCGACGAGCGCGAGGCCCGCGGCGCGCCGCCCGCCGATGAGCCGTCGCACCGCCCAGACGGAGGCGACGGTCCCGAGGGCCACGACGACGTAGCGCCGGGGGTGGGCGCCGAGGGCCAGGGGCAGCGCGAGCCACCCCAGGGCGGCGCCGCCGATCCATCGCCACGCGTCCCGGGTGGGTCGCGCGAGCAGCGAGTCCAGGCCGAGGGCGCCGAGGGCCGGCACGGTGAGGAACGCGAGGTAGCGCAGCCGGCCGGGGTTGTGCAGGTACACGTCCCCGAAGGGCAGCGCGAGCACGAGGGCGCGGAAGGGCCCCCAACCCACGAGGAGCGTGAGCGTGGCGAGGTACCCGCCGATCGCGGTGAGGCCGAGGGCGAGCGCGAGGTGCCGGCGCCCCCGGTCCCGGAAGGCCATCGGCGCGAGCAGGAGCATCGCCGCGCCGAGGTACGCGCCCGGCGTGCTCGCGAGGGCGAAGGGCCAGCCGGCCCACACGCCGGTCGTGGGGATGGGGCGGTCCTGGATCCCGGCGATCCGCGCGAGCGTCCCCTCGAGGGCCCCGTAGCCGGCGCGCAGGCTCGAGCGCGCGATGAGGTCGAAGCGGGGCACGAGGATCGCCAGGTTCGCGAGCGGCAGGAAGGCGACGAGCCCGAGCCCGAGGCCGAGGGCCGCGCGCGGGCTGCGCGCCCCCCGGCGCACGTCGTGGAGGAGGCGCGCCGCCGCGTAGGCGAGGGCGAGGGCCGTGCACATCACGAGCCCGTGGGAGAGGTGGGCCGTGGCCACCTGACCCCAGGCGAGGGCGGCCAGGGCGAGCCATCCGAGCCGGGGGCCCCAGCGCTCGGCGCCCAGGTACCCCGAGATCCCCACGAGCACGAAGGGCGTGGCGGCGAGGGTCCCGGCGAAGGGGAGCGAGATCGCGATCTGGGAGGCGGCCATGGCCATGGCCAGGGAGAGGCCGCCGGCGGTGGCGGGCAGGTGCCCGAGCCCCTCGCGTCGGAGGAACCACCACAGGCCGAGCCCGGCGAGGATCGGGTACGCGACGACGATCGCCCGCAGCCCGCCCCCGCACCCGAAGGCGACCGAGGCGAGCATCGTGGGCAGCGAGAGCCACCCGCTCTGGGCGTCGGCCGCGAAGGGCGTCCCGATCATCTCGTAGGGGTTCCACAGCGGGACGTGCCCCGCCCGCAGCGCCCGCCCCATGAGGCAGGAGCGGGGGAGCCAGAACGAGAGGATGTCGGGGTGCTGGTAGGTCAAGCGATCGAGGAAGGCGAACCCGCGGAGCGCGACGAGGGCCGAGGCCACGATGAGCGCGGGCCCGGCGAGGGCCCCAGCGATGCGCGTCCGGCGCGGGGCGGGGCCGACCGTCGCGGGGGCCGGGAGCTCGAGCTCGCGCTGGAGGGTTCCCATCGGGGGCAAGGGTACCGGGTTCGTTCCCCCGGGCCGGAGGCTCTGCTACACTCGCCCAGGCCCGAGACCCCTCGAGGGATCCCCCCATGATCAGCCTCCAGCACGTCACGAAGGTGTATCGCAACGGCACGGTCGCGCTCGACGACGTGACCGTGGACATCGACAAGGGCGAGTTCGTCTTCATCGTGGGCCCGTCCGGCTCGGGCAAGTCCACCTTCATCCGCCTGCTCCTCAAGGAGGAGGAGGCGACGAAGGGCGACATCTACGTCGCCGGGAAGGACCTGGCCAAGCTCTCCCGGTGGAAGGTGCCGCACCTGCGCCGCAACATCGGGACGGTCTTCCAGGACTTCAAGCTCCTGCCGGACAAGACCGTCTTCGAGAACGTGGCGTTCGCGCTCGAGGTGATCGGCAAGCCGAAGCACGTGATCGACCAGCGCGTGCCGGAGATCCTCGAGTACGTCGGCCTGGCCGACAAGCTCAACAACTACCCGGACGAGCTCTCCGGCGGCGAGCAGCAGCGGGTCTCGATCGCGCGGGCGTGCGTGAACCGACCCCTCGTGCTCCTCGCCGACGAGCCCACCGGGAACCTCGACCCCAGCACCTCCGTGGACATCATGCGGCTGCTCGACAAGGTGAACCGGATCGGGACCACGGTCGTGATGGCCACCCACGACCAGGCGATCGTGGACGCGATGCGGCGGCGCGTGATCGAGCTGGACGCCGGCCGGGTGGTCCGGGACCAGGCGCGCGGGGTGTACAGCTAGTGACCAGGCTCGAGTCGCTGCTGCAGGAGACCGTCGCGGGCCTCCGCCGGAACGGCCTCGTGGCCTTCGCGGCGATCTCGACGACGTTCATCGCGCTCCTGCTCTTCGGGCTCGCGCTGCTCATGAGCCGGCAGGTCAACCTCCTCATCGAGGCGACCACCGGCAACGTGGAGGTCGCCGTGTACCTCACCGACCCCGTGAACCCCGACACCGTGGAGACCCTCACGCGGCGGCTCACGGAGCTCCCCGTGGTCGCCTCGGTGGACTACGAGACGAAGCAGGAGGCCTGCGACCGCTTCCACCGGCTGTTCGCCAACCAGAAGGCCCTCGTGAACAACGTGGACTGCTCGGCGCTGCCCGCCTCGCTCCGGGTGAAGCTGGACGATCCGGAGCGGTACAAGCAGGTCGCCGCCGTGCTCGCGGGCCAGCCCGGGATCGACAAGATCGTGGATCAGAGCGGGCTCCTCGACCGGCTCTTCGCCGTCACCCGGGTGTTCCGCGTCGGCGTCCTCATCGTCTCCCTCGTCATGCTCGTGTCGGCGGCCGTGCTCATCGCGAACACGGTCCGCATGGGGCTGTTCGCGCGCCGGAAGGAGATCGGGATCATGAAGCTCGTCGGCGCGACGAACTGGCGCATCCGACTGCCGTTCCTCATCGAGGGGCTCGTCGAGAGCCTCGTCGGCGCCGCGGCGGCGATCCTGTTCCTCTTCGGGCTCAAGGTCGCGTTCATCAACCCGCTGTACGACACGATCGCGTGGATGCCGTGGGTCTCCAACGCCGACGTCATCGCGATCGTGCCGTGGCTGCTCATCGCCGGGGTCGTGGTGGCGATCCTCGCGAGCTTCGTGGGGATGCGGCGGTTCCTGGACGTCTAGTGGCCGGCCCGAAGGCGCGCGGTGGGGAGCGGACGGTCGTCTCGAACCGCCGAGCCCTCCACGACTACGAGATCCTCGAGCGGTACGAGGCCGGCATCGTCCTCACCGGCTCCGAGGTGAAGTCCCTCCGGGGCGGGCGGGGGTCGCTGCGCGAGGCGTACGGTCGGGTGCGCGACGGGGAGGTCTGGCTTGAGGGGTTCCACATCCCCCCCTACGAGCAGGCGATGGACAAGGGCCGGCTCGACCCCATCCGCCCCCGCAAGCTCCTGCTCCACCGCGGCGAGATCGAGCGCCTGGTCGGCAAGACCGCCGAGCAGGGGCTCGCGCTCGTGCCGCTGCGGGTGTACTTCTCCCACGGCCTCGCCAAGGTCGAGCTCGGCCTGGGTCGGGGCCGACGGAAGTACGAGAAACGGCGGGCGATCACCGAGCGCGAGCAGCGGCGCGAGATCGAGCGGGAGCTGGGCCGGCGTCGCTAGACGAGCGTATACTCAAGCTGACAACCGCATACGGGGGTGCACTGGCTTCGACCTGGGCGGTCACCGCGCAGGGGAAGCGGGCCGACGTCGCCACATGCGTCGTGAAACAGGTGGCACCACGACAAGCGCCAACGACGAGTTCGCGCTCGCTGCCTAAGACCTAGGCAGCCGTCCGCCGCGGGGTGCCTGCGACCGCGGATCGGGCGTCGTGAGCAGGCTCACGGCGGCGGCTCCGCCCGGGGGCCGTCGGCCGGACAGCTGACCCGGGCTGGCCGAGAGGTCCTCCGCCGGCGGGAGCCTCGAGGCGAGACCTGACCGCCGGCTGCGCCCGGAGAAGCCCTGTACGGTCGCCCGGGGACGGGGGTTCGATTCCCCCCACCTCCACTTCCAGGGCCCTATTCGAATGCCGGCGAGCTTGATCGCTGTGCGAAGCACGTCCTGCCAGCCGTCGAGGTCCCCCTCGGTCGTCTCGAGCTCCCGCGGTTGTGTCGCGTCCCGACCCCCTGCCGCGGCCGGGGGGTCGGCCCGCTCCCGCTCACCCGGGTCTGCCACGGGCTCCAGGGGCAGATCGAGGAGGGTGCATCGCCGATCGTCGTCCAGGGGCAGCCACACGGGCCCCAGCGGGTCGCGGAGCCCGCGATCCGACCGCCGTTGCAGTCGACCCGATGTCGAAGTCGCGGGCTTCCCGCCACGTCGAAGATCCGAGCCTTCTTGAACGGGGAGTCTCCGAGGTCGATCTTCCTGGCGCGCGGCGACCGGGCGAGCCCCGGGCTCGTCCAGGGTGTAGTGCCAGGGGGCCTTCAACCGGCGAGCGGAGTACCCATGGAGTCAGACAGCCCACCGTGCGATCGGGATAGGTTGAGCGTGCGACTCGCCACAAGGAAGGAACCCCTGTAGTGTGCGGAGTACGGGCATTCGAAGCATCGCGTGTTGGCCTTATGGGTGCTGGTCAACCGAAGGGGCGTCGGCCGCTCGGAGCTAGACATGAGGATCGATCCAACGGGAGGCCTCGTGCGGGATGGTTGGAGTGCGAAGCACTGAGCTCATCGCCCGCTTCGCCGGAGTGCTTGCAGCGCTTGTTACGGCAGTGCTGGTTCTCCTCGTCCTGATAGGTGGACCCGGCTTCAACCTTCTCAATCTTGTCACGATCCTCGGTGGAGCCGTTGCCTCGGTACTCGCTCTGACGGGCCCAAGCCGCAAGGGCTTCCTGATCGCTTCGGCCTCGCTCCTAGTCATGGCTTTCGTGCCGGCGGCGGCCTCCGTTGGCTGGCTCTACGTTCCGTCGCTGGTGATGTTGGTGATCGTGCTCGTGCTTAGGTAGACATACCCGGAAGCCGACCTCGCTGAAGAGGCGACGCGGTCGGTCCACCAGGTCCGGACCGGGGTTGGGATGGCAGGACCCCTTGGGTCCACCAACCGGAACGGCTCCGCCCCTGGGGAACGGGCTTGCCGAGGGGGGTCCCGAGCGCGAGACTGTGATCGTCGTGGGCGTGCACGTCGCGGATCCCCGGCGCTTCGCGGTCCTCGTGCTGATCATCCTGCTCATCCTGGCCGTGGCGCTGGCGCTCTCGTTCCTCACGAGCCCCGGGCCCGTCCCGGTCGGTCGGACCTGATCCGTCAACCGCCCGGTCGAGCCTGCCGATATGCGGGGTAGAACCGCACCGAGGCAGGGGAGATGGGCAGGGTCCTGGCGATCGAGGACGATCGGACCGTCGGGCTCGTCCTCGAGCACGTGCTTGAGACGGCGGGCCACGAGGTCCGACTGGCGCGCGGGGTGGCCGACGGGCGCGGGGCCTTGGCCGAGGGGCGCTACGACGCGATCCTCCTCGATCTGAACCTGCCGGACGGCAGCGGCCTCGACCTCCTCCGGGAGATCCGCGAGGAGGCGCCCTCGACGCCGGTGCTCGTGCTCTCGGGGATGCGGCAGGAGGAGGTCGTCGTCCGGGGCCTGCGGCTCGGCGCCGACGACTACGTGACGAAGCCCTTCAGCCCCCGCGAGCTGCTCGCCCGTCTCGAGCGCTGGGTCAAGAGGTAGCGCCGTGTGGCGCCGGTTCGGGGACCTCGGCTTCGCGGCGGTCGTGGCCGTCGTCGTCACCGCCGAGGCCCCGCCCCTGGTCTGGCTCACGTGGACCGTCCTCGGGGGCGTGGGCTCCCGCGGGCGCCTCGTGTGGGTGCTGCTCGGCGGCGTGGCGACGGCTGCCCTCGGCCTCTCGGTGGTGACCGCCTACCTGCTCGCGTACCAGCTGGTGAGCGACCGGCGGGCGGCGGCCGTGGCGGAGGCGCGGACCCGCTGGGTCGCCCGGTGGCTCGGCGTGCTCGCGGGGAGCGAGCCCGCCCCCGACGCGCCGCTCCCCCGAGCGGCGGTGGAGGCCCTGCTCGAGCTGCGCGAGGCCGTGCGGGGCGCCGAGGCGGAGCGCCTCCTCGAGCTCCTGCGGCGCTACGGCGTGAGCGCCCACCTCGAGGGACGGGTTCGCAGCCGCCGGCTCGTGCGGCGCCTGCAGGCGCTGGAGGACCTCGCCCGGGCGCGGGCGCCCGAGGCGATGCCGATCCTGCTCGCCGCGGTGATCGACCCCGATCCGCGGGTCCAGGTGGCGGCGGCCCGGGCGGCGGCTCGCACCCTCGCCGACGTGACGGACCCGCGGGAGCGGGCGGCCCTCGCGGAGGCCTTCGCCGCCAGCCTCGTCGCCGCCCGACTGCCCTTCGGGGTCATCGAGGAGGCGCTGCTGCTGGCCGACGACGCCGCGGCGGGGATCGTGGCGGCGATCCTCCGGCGGGAGGACGTCCCCGCCCCCTTCGTCCGGGCCGCCCTCGACGCGGTGGCTCGGCTGGGCCTCCACGGCTTCGGCGATGCCGTCGTCGCCCGGCTCGCCGACCACGATCCCGAGGTCCGAGCGGCCGCCCTCCGGGCGGTGGCTCGCCTCGGATGGCTGCCCGCGGAGGCTCGGGGGGCGGTGCAGCAGGCCCTGGGGGACGCCGTGGCGTTCGTGCGGATCCACGCCGCGGCCGCCGCGGCGCTGCTCCCGCGCGAGGAGGCCCTGGAGCTCCTGTGGGAGCGACTCGGGGACCCGTCCTGGTGGGTCCGCCGGGCGGCCGCCGACGCGCTCGCCCGGCTCGGCCGGGAGGGCCTCGCCGCCCTCGGGCGCGCCGCTCGCACGCACCCGGATCGATACGCGCGCGACATGGCCGCGCAGGCCATCCGGGACCGGGCCGAGCAGGTCCTGGAGGAGGCGGTGGCGGGGTGAGGGCGCTCGAGCTCGTCCAGGTCGGCCTCCTCGCGTACTTCGTCGTGCTGAACCTCCTGTACTCCGCCCTGTCCTTCGTGGGGCTGCGCACGGTCGTCGTGCACGCCCGGGAGCTCTCCAACCTGGCCCTCCGCGACCTCCTGGAGCGGGAGGTCTACCGCCCGGTCTCCATCCTCGTCCCCGCCCACGACGAGGAGCGGACGATCGTGGCCTCGGTCCGGTCCTTCCTCGCCCTCCAGTACCCCCGCTTCGAGGTCATCGTGGTCTCCGACGGATCCACGGACGCGACGATGGAGCGGCTCATCGACGCCTTCGCGCTCGTCGAGGACCCCCGGGTCTGGTCGGCGAAGCTGCCGACGAGGCCGGTGCGGCGGGTCCTCCGCTCGCTCCGCCACCCCGAGCTCGTCGTCGTGGACAAGGACAACGGCGGCAAGTCGGACGCCCTGAACGCCGCCATCAACCTCGCGCGCTACCCGCTCGTCGCCCCGGTGGACGCCGACTCGGTCCTCGATGCGGAGGCGATCCTCCGGGCCTCGCGGGTGTTCGTGGAGGACGAGACGGTCCTGGCCGTCGGGGGCACCGTCCGTCCGCTGAACGGGGCCACCTTCCGCGGGGGACGACCCGTCTCGATGCGGGTCCCGGGGGGCTGGCTCGAGCGGCTCCAGATCGTGGAGTACGCGAGGGCCTTCTTCCTGGGGCGAACCGGGTGGACGCGCCTCGGGACCGTGCTCATCATCTCCGGCGCCTTCGGGCTGTTCCGTCGGGACGCCGTCGTGCGGGTGGGCGGCTTCTCCACGACGACGGTCGGGGAGGACATGGAGCTCGTGCTGCGGCTGCACCGCGAGTACCGGCGGGCCGGCCTCCCGTACCGGATCGTGGTCGCGCCCGACCCGATCTGCTGGACCGAGGTCCCCTCCGACCTCGGGACCCTCCTCCGACAGCGCAGCCGTTGGCACCGGGGGCTGTGGCAGAACCTGTGGCGGCACCGGGGGATGCTCCTGAACCCGCGGTACGGACGGATCGGGATGCTGGGGCTCCCCTACTTCTGGCTGTTCGAGGCGCTCGCGCCGGTGGTCGAGGTGGTCGGCCTCCTCACGTTCGGGGTCTGCCTCGCCCTCGGCGTGGTGGACGTGGGGATCTTCTGGCTGTTCCTGGCCATGGCCGTCCTGCACGGCATGCTCCTGTCCCAGATCGCGGTGGGGGTGGAGGCCATGCTGCTCCAGCGTTACCCGAGGGTGTCCGATCGGCTGCGCCTGCTCGCCGCGGCGTTCCTGGAGTTCCTCGGCTTCCACCAGCTGCTCGCGGTGGATCGGTTCGTGGCGACGTTCCAGGCGCTCCGCGGAGGCGGGGGGTGGGGGCGGATGCGCCGCGCCGGGATCCCCACCGTCACCAGCTGATCGGCGGGACCCCGAGGGGGTCGCTCTCGCGGCCGTAGCGGCCCGGTCCGTAGCGGGAGAGGTCGCGCCCGGCGAGCTCAGCGAGGAAGGAGCGGGGGAGCACGGCCGCGAAGATCCGCTGATCGAGCCGGTCGCGGTCGATGGCCTCCTCGGGGACGTAGGGGCCGATGTTCTCGCCGTAGCGGTAGTCGGCGAGCCACGCCGCGATCTCCGCGTCGGTGATGCCGGCATCGGCGAGGGCGCGCTCGGAGAGGTAGATCTCGGAGGGCACGACGGCCTCGATGAGCCCGAAGAGGGAACGCTGGAAGGCCCGCTCGAGGTCGGCCTGGACCTGGATCGGGTCCAGGCGCACACCGCCCGCGAGGTTCACCGTGGGGCACTGGCCGTGGTCGGCGGTGACGATGAGGACGAACTCGCCGGGCGCGAAGCGCTCCTCGAGGAGGCGGGCCACGCGCGCGATCTGCCGGTCGGTCTCGGCGATGGCGATCCGCTCGCGCTCGGACAGGAAGTTGTAGACGTGCCCCGCGTAGTCGGGGGCCTTCACGTTGATGTACAGGAGGCTCGTGTTCCGCCCCTCGCCGATCGGCTCGGAGTCGAAGGTGGCCTCGATGAGGTCGCCCTGGTACTCGATGATGGGCGGGGTGCAGCACAGGGCCTTCTTACCGAGGGGCGTGAACTCGTCGTCGATCCCCGGGTCTGGATAGGCGCTCGCGAGCTCGTCGAGGCGCTCGAGGCCGGGGAAGGTCCTCGGCATCCGGTACAGGTCCGGGTTCTGGGGGATCCAGCCCCCGCCCCCGTCCTCGTCCCAGAGCACGGCGACCGGCTTGTCCCCGAGCGGCCGGTGACCGCCCCGACCGAGCATCCCGAGGTGCCAGATCTGGTACCCGAGCTCCCCGACCCACGCGCCGTCGTCGGTGCGCTCGTTCCAGGCGTCCGCCAGGGTGGGCACGAGCAGGAAGGACGGGTCGGCGCGGCCCGGCTCGCCCCAGGCCTTCACCGCGCGACCGCGGTACCGCAGGTTGTGGCCGGTGATGCCGTGGGTGCGGGGGAAGGCCCCGGTGCCGATGGTGGCGTGGGCGCAGGCCGTGACCGCGGGGAAGGTGCCGACGATGGCGTTGCGGTACACGAGGCTCTCGCGCATGAGCCGCTTCATCCCCGGCCAGGCCGTCCGGGCGGGGTCCGGGTCGTCCCAGTGCTGGAGCACGTTCCAACCGCCGCCGTCGATCACGAAGGTGACGATCACCTTCGGCGGTCGGGCCGGACGCTCGATCCCCGGGAGCACCCTGCCCTCCGGCGCGCGGAACTCCTCGAAGCCCATGAGCCGAGCGGTGGTCGGAGCCAGGTCGGCCAGGGTGACGCGCTCGGTCCGGTCCCCGGGCTCGACGATCCCGGGCGCGTAGATGAACAGCGGGATCCGCTCGAGGTACATCCAGACCGCCGCGTGGCTGCTGCGGGGATCGTTGCGGACGAGGGTGCGCGACTCGTTCGCGTAGTTGGACGAGTTGTACGGGGCGATCACGAGCTGCAGGTCCCCCGAGCGCTCCGGGTGGAACTGGCGGACCACGAGCTCGAGGTGCTCGGCGCCGAGGTCCCGGGCCATGGCCTCGAGCTTCGGGCGGGGGTCCGGTCTCGTGAGGGCCTTGGCGACGCGCCCCGCGGCCGAGCCGCCCGCGACCGTCACGAGGCCGAGGGCGGACAGCAGCCCGAGGAGGCGGCGCCGGTCCGGGTCCGCGGGGGCGTCCGCGTCCGCGGCCACCCCGTTGCGGCCGGCGGCGACCGCCGCGCCCGCCACGAGGAGCCCCGCGAGGACGGCCGCGAGCACGCTGCCCCTGAGGGCGAGGGCGAACGCGAGCGCGCCGGCGCCGAGGACGAGCGCGGAGAGGAGGGTCCGGGTCGGCCGCATGGCTCGGCCCTATGTTCGCAGACGGCGGGGGCTACGCGCGCTTGCGGGGGAGGTCGAGGAAGGGGAGCTCGACCACGGTGGCCGGGACCGTGCTCCGCTCGCCCTCGACGCTCCACTCGATGTCGAGCCGCTCCCCGGGGGTCGCGTAGCGCGGGGGCACCGACCCGAAGCCGATCATCTTCTTCAGCGTGATGCCCCAGGTCACGCTGGTCGCGCGACCGATCCGCTTGCCGCCTCGGTACAGCGGGACCGGGTCGCGCTGCACGAAGGGCGAGGCGACCGGCGCGAGGCCGTGCCTCGCGTACAGGGCCTCGATCGAGGGCCAGTCGATGTGGAGCCCCACGAGCCGTCGGGGCGGGCCGCCCGCGGCCTGCTCCGCCTCGAGGGCACGCTTGCCCACGAAGCTCCGCTTGCCGAGGTCCACGAAGCGGCCGAAGCCGAGCTCGAAGGGGGAGTAGAACTCCTCCGGCGCCGTGCTCGTGGCGTGGCGGGCGCTCGTGTACTCGACGTCGACCATGATGAGGCCGGCCTCGACGCGGGCGACGTCGAGCGCGCGGATCCCGACCGGCCGGATGCCGTGGTCCTGCCCGGCCTCCCACAGCGCGTCCCAGACGGGGAGCGCGCCGTCGGCCGGCACCCAGATCTCGTAGCCGAGGTCGCCCGTGTAGCCGGTCCGCGTCACGTCCACCTCGACCCCCGCGATCTCGGTGCGGCGGTGCCCGAAGTAGCGGAGGTCCGCCCACGAGGCGCTTGTCGCCCGCTCGAGCACGTCCCGGGAGCGCGGGCCCTGGAGGGCGAGCGCGGCCAGGTCCTCGGACACGTCCTCGATCTCGACGTCGAGGCCCGCCGCGTTCAGCTGGAGCCAGCGGAGCGTCTGGTCCGCGGCGGTGAGCAGGAACCGGTCCTCGGCCAGGCGCGCCACGTTCCCGTCGTCGATGACCTTGCCGTCGTCGTCGCACCAGCAGGTGTAGAAGACGCGGCCCACCGCGAGCTTGGAGACGTCACGGACGATCACGCGATCGACCAGGCGGGCCGCGTCCGGGCCCGTGATGAGGAACTTGTACAGGGGCGAGGTGTCGAACAGGGCCGCGGCCTGCCGGATCGCGTTGTACTCGATGTCGTGGAAGTCGTGGTACACGGCGGCGGCCCAGTAGCCGGCCCACTCGCCCCAGGCCATCTTCGCGTTCAGCGCGGCGGTGCGCGGGTGGAAGGCGGTACCGACGCTCACGGGAACCTCCTCGTCGACCGGTCCGCCCACGAGTATGGCGCGCGGGGGCCGGCGGCGACCCTCCCGGGCACGGGCCCGCGCTGACCCCAGGTCACGGGCCCCGTGGTCGGGCCCAGCGGGCCCATCTAGCATGGCCGAGGCGCAGCGGCGCCCGAGTTTCGACCCCCGCTCGAGCGAACCGAGGAGGATGCGGTGGCGCAGCGATACGACGTGGTGGTCATCGGTGGGGGGCACAACGGACTCATCGCGGGGGCGTACCTGGCCCGCGCGGGCCTGCGGACGGTCGTCCTGGAGCGCCGGCACGTGCTGGGCGGCGCCGCCGTCACCGAGGAGATCGTGCCCGGCTTCCGCTTCAGCGTCTTCTCCTACGTGGTCTCGCTCCTCCGGCCCGAGATCATCCGCGAGCTGGAGCTGCCCAAGCACGGGCTGGAGATCCTGCCCCTGGACGGCACGATCACCCCGCTCGACGACGACTACCTCTGGCGCGTGAACGACCACGGCCGGACCATCCGGGAGCTCCGTCGCTGGAGCAAGGCGGACGCCGAGGCCTACGAGGAGTACGGCAAGCTCATGGCCGAGATGGCTCGGTTCGTGAAGCCGATCCTGTCGATGGTCCCGCCGGACCCGGGCCGCGTCCGTCCGTGGGAGTGGAAGCCGGTCGTGGACCTGCTCCGCTCCTTCCGTGACCTGCCGCAGCGGCTCCAGCACACGTTCGTGCAGCTCATGACCATGAGCGCGACCGACTTCCTGCGGCAGTGGTTCACGGTGGACCCGCTCATCGCGACGATGTCGGCCTCGGGCATCATCGGCACGTACCAGGGCATCCAGTCCCCTGGGACCGCCTACGTGCTGCTCCACCACTACATGGGCGAGATCGACGGCGCCTTCCGCGCCTGGGGCGTCCCGAAGGGGGGCACCGGCGGGATCTCGAACGCGTGCGGGAACGCGGCCAGGGCCTTCGGCGCCGAGATCCGGACCGAGGCGCCGGTGGCGAGGATCGACGTCCGGGACGGGCGCGCCGTCGGCGTGACCCTGGAGAGCGGCGAGGAGATCCGCGCCGACGTGGTGATGTCGAGCGTGGACGCGAACCAGACCTTCATCCGGCTCATGGAGCCCGGGCACCTGGACGAGTCGTTCGTGCAGGAGGTCAAGCGCTACAAGTTCCGAGGCTCCAGCGGGAAGGTGAACCTCGCCCTCGACGGCCTGCCCGAGCTCGCGTGCAAGCCCGGCAAGGGCGAGTGGCTGCGCGGGGCGATCAGCTTCAGCCCGAGCGTGGACTACATGGAGCGGGCCTACGACGACGCGAAGTACGGGCGCTTCAGCCGCCGGCCGTACATCGACTGCATCATCCCGACCCTCGTGGACCCGGACATGGCGCCCCCGGGCAAGCACGTGATGTCGTGCTTCGTCCAGTACGCGCCGTACCACCTCGAGGAGGGCAAGGTCTGGGACGACGAGATGCGCGAGGCCTTCGGGGAGACCGTGATCGACACCCTCGAGGAGCGCTTCCCGAAGATCCGGGATCTCATCATCGGCAAGCAGGTGCTCACGCCCCTGGACATCGAGCAGATCACCGGGCTCACCGAGGGGAACATCTTCCAGGGCGAGCTCTCCCTGGAGCAGCTGTTCTTCAACCGCCCCGTCCCGGGGTGGGCCCGGTACCGGACGCCCATCGAGGGCCTGTGGATGTGCGGGTCGGCCGTCCACCCCGGGGGCGGGATCATGGGCGCGAACGGCAGGATCGCGGCGCTCGAGCTCATCAAGGAACGGCGCCGCGGACGGAAGGGGGTGGCGTGATGGCGACCTACGACGCCATCGTCGTCGGCGGCGGCCACAACGGCCTCGTCGCGGCCGCCTACCTGGCGAAGGCGGGCCGTCGAGTGCTCGTGCTGGAGCGGCGCGATCGCGTCGGCGGCATCCTCGAGACCGTCGAGATCGCCCCCGGGATCCGGGCCCCCGGGATCGTCCACACGGTCGGTCGGCTCCGGCGCTCGGTCATCGAGGACCTGGAGCTCGCCCGCCACGGGCTCTCGCTCGTGGCGCCACCGGTGCGGGTCTTCGCCCCCGATCCGAACGGCGGCGGGGTGGTGCTGTGGGCAGACCCGGGTCGCACGGCGGCTGACCTGCGAGCCCGCTCCGCGCACGACGCCTCGGCCTACCCGGGGTTCGACCGCAAGGTCCGGGCGCTCGCGAGCTTCCTCGCGCACGTGAACGCCACGACCCCGCCCGACCTGCGCTCGCCGACCTTCGCCGACGCCATCGCGGGGTTGAAGCTCGGCCGCGCCTTCCGGGCCATGGGCGCCCGGGCCGTCCGGGAGCTCACGCGGGTCCTGCCGATGGCCGTCGCGGACTTCGTCGGGGAGGTCCTCGAGGACGACCTGCTACGGGCGGCGGTGGCGGCGCGGGCGGTCCTGTACACCGCCCAGGGACCGTGGTCGGCGGGGAGCACGACGACGCTGCTCACCGACTCGGCCGGCAACGACGGCGGGGCCGCGGGGCAGACGACGTACCACCGGGGCGGCCCCGGGGCCCTCGCCCAGGTCCTCGAGCGCGCGGCGAAGGCCCTCGGGGTCGAGGTCCGGACCGGCGCGGAGGTCGTGCGCATCACCACGCGCGACGGGCGCGCGACGGGCGTGGCGCTCGCCGACGGGACCGAGCTCACGGCCGAGCGCGTGATCTCGGCGGTGGACCCGAAGCGGACCCTCACCGAGCTCGTGGACCCCGTGGAGGTGGGCCCGCACCTGCGGTGGCGGGCGGCGAACATCCGCCAGCCGGGCCGGACCTCGAAGGTGAACCTCGCGCTCGCCGGCCTGCCGAGCTTCCCCGGCGCCGACCCCGAGCACCTGCGGGGCCGGATCGTGATCGGGCCCGGCATCGACCACCTCGAGCGCGCCTTCGACCACTCCAAGTACGGGCGGATCAGCGAGGAGCCCTTCCTCGAGGTCACGATCCCCACGCTCTCCGACCCGAGCTTCGCCCCGGAGGGGCAGCACGTGCTCTCGGCGCTGGTCCAGTGGACGCCCCGGCACCTGCGCGAGGGCGACTGGGCGAGCGAGCGGGAGCGGCTGGCCGACCTCGTGGTGAAGACCCTCGAGGCGTACGCGCCGGGCCTCGGCGAGCTCGTCACGGCGCGCCAGGTGATCACGCCGGAGGACCTGGAGGTGGAGCTCGGCCTGTCCGGCGGGCACGTCCTCCACGCCGAGCCGGGCCTGGACTCCTGGGTCGCGTGGCGGCCCCTGATCGGGCACGCGCGCTACCGGTTCGGGATCCCGGGCCTGTGGCTCGCGGGCTCGGGGGCGCACCCCGGCGGCGGCGTGACCGGCGGGCCGGGAGCGAACTGCGCGCGCGAGATCCTCGCAGCGAGCAAGGGGTAGGCTCAGCCGAACCGGATCTCCGCGGACCGGGCGATGAGGCGGTAGCCGATCCGCCCGTAGATCGCGTTCGAGGTCGGGTTGGCGAGGTCCGCGTACAGGTAACAGGCGCGGTGTCCCTCCGCGAGGAGCCACCGGCTGAGATCGGCGACGAGGGCCGTGGCGAAGCCCCGGCGTCGGTGCTCCGGCGGCGTGTACACGGGGCCCACCCGGATGCCGCTCGGGGTCCGGCTCGAGCAGCCGGCGAGCGAGACGGGCGTGCCGGCTTCCTCCCACAGCCAGAGCCACCCCTGCTCGAGCCGGGGGTCCACCATGCGCTCGAGGAACGCCGGCTCGCCGAGCTCCCCGAGCATCGCCTCGCGGGCGAAGTCGAGGAGCCAGCGCAGCAGGAGCCCCCGGTCCTTCCGACCGGCGACCCTGGCGGCTCCGGGTGACCTCGGGACCTCTGCGACCTCGACGAGCGCGTAGACGCCGTGGCGCTGGGTGGGGACCGGCCTCGCCCCGGTGCGCTCGGCCCAGCGCTCGGCGGCGGCCTGCACGGATGGCTCGTTGCCGACGATCCCCGGGGTCGCGGGGTCGTCGGCGGCGAAGGCGTCCACCCGGGCCCGCAGGGCCGCATCGGTCCGCGGCTCGGCGAGGATGGCGTGGAACGGCGGCGTCCGCGTGAGGGCGGCGAGCGGCTCCCCGCCGGCGAGCGCCACCCAGGCCCGGTAGGTCGGGTACAGCTCGGGGCGTTCGGCGGCGGTGGCCGCGACACCGAGGATCAGGTTGTGCCGGCGTCCGCGTCGGGGGCGAGGAGCGGCGTGGCGAGCCGGAGGAACGCGCGCGGATCGTCGAGCCGGAGCACCTCCATGGGCCGATCCTATCCGGCGGTCCCGACGGGGACCCGGTCGCCGCCCCCGTCCGCCGCGTAGCATGGGCGCCGATGTATCCCCTGGATCCGAGCCCCGAGCAGATGCGGGCGATGGGGGAGGCGGCCCTCGAGGCGGCCATCTCGTTCATCGGCGGGCTCTCCGAGGCGCCGGCCGCCGGGAGGGGGAACGGCGCCGAGGTCGCTCGCCGGCTCCGGGCCGAGCCGCCGGAGCGGGGCGGCCCCTTCGAGCCGGTCCTCGCCGAGGTCCTCGAGGCCGCCGCCCACGCCTACGAGACGTGCGGGCCCGGCTACCTCGCGTACATCCCCGGCGGCGGGCTCTTCTCCGCCGCCCTCGCGGACTTCCTCGCGCTCTCGGTGAACCGCTACGTGGGCCTCGCCGCGCCGAGCCCGGCCGTCGTGCAGATCGAGGAGAACGTGGCGCGCTGGCTCTGCTCGCTGTTCGGCTGGGACGAGGGCGCGCAGGGCGTGCTCACGAGCGGCGGATCCATGGCGAACTTCTCGGCCACGGTCGCGGCGCGGCACGCCAAGCTCGGGGAGGACCTCGCGATCGGCACGTACTACGTGAGCGACCAGGCCCACGCCTCGGTGACGAAGGCGGCGACCCTCGCGGGCTTCTCGCGGCGGAACCTCCGGCTCGTGCCCACCGACGACGAGCTGCGCATGGACCCCGAGGCGCTCGCCCGGACGGTCCGGGAGGACCTCGCGGCGGGCCTGCGTCCCTTCCTCGTCGTGGCGAGCGCCGGGACGACGAACACGGGGGCGGTGGATCCCCTCGCGGAGATCGCCGACGTCGCGGCCGAGCACGACCTGTGGATGCACGTGGACGGCGCCTACGGGGGGTTCTTCATCCTCACCGAGCGCGGGCGGGAGCGCTTCCGGGGGATCGAGCGGGCGGACAGCGTGACCCTCGACCCCCACAAGGGCATGTTCCTGCCGTACGGGACGGGGGCGCTCGTGGTGCGCGACGGGGCGGAGCTGCGGCGGGCCCACTACGAGGGCGCGGCCTACCTCCAGGACATCGCCGAGCCCGGGGAGCTGCCGAACTACTCCGAGTACTCGGCGGAGCTCTCGCGCGAGTGGCGCGGCCTCCGGGTGTGGCTCCCGCTGCGGCTCCACGGGATCTCGGCGTTCCGGGAGGCCCTGGAGGAGAAGCTCGACCTCGCCGAGCTGCTGTACGAGGGCCTGAAGGCGGTCCCGGAGATCGAGGTCCCGTGGGCGCCCCAGCTCACCGTGGTGCCGTTCCGGCTCCGCGACGGGGACGAGGCGGCGAACCGGGCGCTGCTGGAGCGCATCAACGCGAGCGGGCGCGTGTTCCTCTCCAGCACGGCGATCCACGGCCGCTACACGATCCGGGCGTGCATCGTGAGCCATCGCACCCACCGGGACCGGATCGAGGAGTGCCTCGAGATCGTGGCCCGGTCGGCCGCCGAGGTCGCCGCGGCCGGGGGCTGAGCCCTACCGGCGACCGCGGCGGCTGGGGGTCGGTCGTTCGCCCGTCGCTCGTGCCAGGTACAGCCCGGTCTCGTCCCGGGTGGCGCGTCGGCGCCGGACGAGCTCCTCGAGCAGCCCTCGGCTCTCCTCGAGGTCCAGGTGGAAGGCCCTCGCGAGCTCGGCGGGCCGGGCCGCGACCATCGTGTCGAGGTAGCGCTCGGCGGCGCGGAGGTGCGAGCGCCGGCCGGGCGGGGGGAGACGGAACGCCCGGGCCGTGAGCTCGAGCACCGGGACCGGCCAGGCCCCGCCCTCGTCGGCCGTCCCGAAGTGGGTGATGACGAGGGCGCGGCCGAGCTCGGCGAGGGCGCGCTGGAACCCCTCGGTCGCCCGCCGACCCTCGACGTCGAGGGCCTCGCGGAGCGCCGTGGTGGACAGGGGGCCGCTGCGGAGCAGGATCCGGGCGATCCGGTAGGCGCGGGGCGAGAGATCCGCCTCCTCGAAGTCGTCGGGCCGGCCGCGGCGCGGGTACAGGTCGGCGAGCAGGGCGGGCGACAGGAAGGAGGGGCGGCCCCGGAGGAACTTCCCGTACCAGGCCAGGCCCCGCCGCGGGAGCTCGTCCTTCCACCCCCACACCCGGTCGGCGTCGGGTCCCCAGTCCCCGGCGGGCGAGAACAGGGGTCGGTCGCTCGCGGCGTCGTACAGGCTCGGGAGCACGACGCCCTCGTTCGGGAAGAGCAGGCAGAACGCGAGGTCCTCGACGAAGGCCGCGGCCCGCTCGATCCGGACGATCTTCCGCCGGCCCGCCCACCACCGCCGCGCCCTCGCCCGCTCCAGGTCCATCCGGGCAGAGCCTACGACGCGGCTGTCGCGGGTCGTCGCCTAAGCGTTCCGATTCCCGCAGCTGATCCCGGGGAGCGGACGTCCGACTCACCCTGACCCCCCGCCCCTCGGGTCTCCGGGGGAACGGGTGCCGGAGCCCGGGACGGGCTCCGGCCGACGGACGTGGACATCCTACCTGGCGACCATCGCCCAGCGCGCTGGCCACCGGCGGCAGAACCGGCGGGCCTGGAGGGCCAGGAGGAGGTGGTCGGCACCCCGGCGGGTCCACCGCGTCCCCCTCCCCTTCATCCGCGGGCCACGAGGAGGTGCTTCTCGACCAGGGCCGGGCGCACCACCCGCATCCGGCCCCGGCGGAGGCGGCGGGGGAGGCGGTCGAGCCCGTGGAGGTCCCGGGCCACCGCCTCCAGGTAGGAGGCGACCTCCCCCGCGTGCTCGGGGGGATGAGGCGGGATCGCCGGAGCTTGCGGGCGCAGCCCAGGGGGTGGGAGAAGGTGAGGGCCTTGAGCTCCTCGAACCGGGCCCGGTCGGCCCCTGAGACCTGCCAGACCCGCTGGGCCGCGTGGTGGTGGTCGGGTCCCGTGGATGGCGCCGGGGCACCAGTCCCGGAAGCCCTCCCCGTACCCCTCCAGGCCACCTGGACGCAGAGGACGTGGCGTGCTCGGTGCAGCCCGACCCAGGCGAAGCCCGGGCCGCCAGGCCCTTGCCGAAGGCGTCGGCACCTGCGGTGGTGGCGTAGCAGCCCTTCTCGAGGAGCCTGAAGCGGCGGTGGCGCCTCCCCCGGCCCGCCCCTTGCCGGTTGGGGAAGACCCTGGTCTCTTCACCTCGAAGCGGGTCCCCTCCTCCCGCTTCCCCCGGGGGTAGGTCCCGTCGGCCTCCACCACCACGAGCTCGGGGGCGATCCCGACGTCGTGGGGAGCCTCCTCGAGCTCGAAGACCGCACCTGCGAGAGCTCCCCCTCCTCGGTGCGGATCCTCGCCCCCTCCTCCTGGACCACCCGCCAGCAGCTCTGGGCGGAGAGCGGCCCCCCCGATCAGGCGGGAGGCCACCTCCCCCACCTGCCGGTAGGGCACGGGGGTGGCGAGGTCGCAGAGCGCCTCCCGCAGGGACGGGGTGGGCTCGGCCCGGGACAGCCCGAGCGCCCGGTCCAGGGGGTGGAAGCTCCCCCCGGGGCCCGCCGTCCGGTACCGTCAGATCCGCACCCGGCCGAAGACGGTGGCTAGCCACCGGCACTCCAGGCGCTGGCGGCGTTTCGCAGAAGATCTCCGGTGTGACCGGCCCGAACGCGGCCGGCATCGAGCGCACTCTGCAGCGGTTCGCGAACTGCTACGAGAGCAACAACCCGGCCGGCTCAGCGGTCAAGATCGTGGCGGGCGTCACGAACGATGCCGTGGCTGATCCGCAGGCCGCCGTCACGCGGAACCACGGCGAAGCCTGGGGCGACCTGATCCTCCGGATGAACAACTGGGCTGCAAGCAGGAACATCGAGGGCCAGGTGAGCTTCAATGGAGGCCTGGACGCGGAGCATTCCTTTCAAGATGACGTCGACAAGGTGAAGGCCTGGGTCGATGGATATGTGGCTGAGAACGGAAACCGGAACCTCTTCTTCTACGGGGATGCGGAAGGATGTCCAAGTGACAAATACCCGAACTGGAGCTGCACCTGGTCAGCGAACGACATCATCGACATCTCGTGGTCGCGGGGGGAGGTAACGCCCTTCCCCCAGATCTACGACGAGGAGCCGGATACCGCGAACCCACCAACGAGCATGAATGCCCAACGGTGGCAGAGACTGAGCAAGCGCTCGTACGACAACGGAACGAGCCGTACGAACTTCGCGGGCGGCCTCTCCCAGTACCTCGCCTGCCAGGACGTCGGGGCAGGCGGCGTCGAGGAAGAGCCCTGCGACGCCGAGGCCCGGATCGCGGCCCTGAACGCCAAGTACGAGGCGATGCCGCCCCTCAGCGACCCGGAGGCCATCTACGAACGGAACCTGGAGTATGAGCGCGGGTTCTCGCAGGTGAACTGCGGAGAGGCGGCGAACGGGGCGAATGCGGTCGAGCTCACCCCCGAGGATCACGAGTGGAACGTGGGGCCGCTGGGGATCGGGCCGGCGCCCGAGGTCGCCCTGCCCGGCTACCGCCCGGTCAACCAGTGGACCGGCATGATCGACGGGCGACCGGTGATCGTCGCCTCCGTCACGCCGGAGGGGGAGCGCCGGCAGGGCGGGGTGCTCGTGCAGGAGGTCGACCGGATCCGCTTCATCCCGTCGCCGCGGGCCGTCGGCCCGCTCGCCATCACGTCCGCCCACGGCCAGACGCTGGTGCTGGTGGGACCCGAGGGCGATCGGTTCACGTTCGACGTGACCGAGCGGTCGTTCGTCTGACCCACCGGTCGGGGGCCGCGGGACCCGGACGGCAGCTCTCTTTCCTGCGGCCCGAGCCGCACCTCCGGTCCGCCCGCGGGCCGTCGCGGCCCGTAGGATGAGGGGCCGTGACCGCGATCCTTGGCGGCCTCGGGGCCGCCGTGATGTGGGCGGCCTCGACGCTCTCCACGAGCCGGTCGAGCAAGATCGTCACGCCCTCGACGGTCCTGGCCTGCGTGATGGCGATCGGGGCGGCGCTCTCGGCGCCCTTCGCCCTCGCAAGCGGGGTCCCGCCGGCGCTCCGCGGCGCGAACCTCACCTGGCTCGCGGTCTCCGGGCCCGCGAACCTGCTCGGCCTGCTCTGCGCCTACAGCGCGCTGCGCGTCGGCAAGGTGGGGATCGTCGCGCCCATCACCTCGGCCCAGGGGGCGGCGGCCGCGATCATCGCGATCCTGCTCGGCGAGCGGATCGCGCCGGGTTCCGGCTTCCTCCTCGCCCTCATCGCCCTCGGCGTGGCGCTCGCGAGCCTGTCCGGGGAGGACGGGTCCTCGGGGGACGGCCGGGGACCGCTGCTCGCGGGCGGCGCCGCCGGCCTGTTCGGCCTCGGGCTGTACGCGTCCGGGCGGCTGGCGGGCGAGCTGCCCCTCGCGTGGGTCCTCTTCGGGCCGCGGCTCGTCGGCGTGCTCGTGTTCACGCTGCCGATGCTCGCCCTCGGCCGCCTGGGGCTCCGACGGGCTGCGGTGCCCTACATCGTGCTCTCGGGCGTCTGCGAGATCCTCGGGCTCGGGTCGTACGCGCTCGGCTCGCGCGCGGGGATCGCCGTGGCCGCCATCCTCGCCTCGCAGTTCGCGGCCCTCGCCGCGGTCCTCGCCTACGCGCTCTTCGGGGAGCGTCTGCGTCGGGTCCAGGTGGCCGGGGTCGCGGCGATCGTCGTCGGGGTGGCCGTCCTCACGGGGATGCAGGCGTGATGGACCATCCCGAGCCCGAGCTCGTCTTCCACGCCGACGAGGCCGCCCGGCCCGCCCTTGAGCGGCTGGGACGCGAGGTGTGGGGCGAGGCCCTGCGGTGGCTCTACGAGGAGGCGATGGCGCGCCCCATGCTGCCGGTGCCCTACCGGGAGCTGCGGCGTCGGTTCTTCGGCCCCAGCCTCGAGCCGGGCGCGCCCCCCGAGGAGCCGATGGCCTCGGGGGAGGTGCTCGCGGAGTTCCGGGAGCGCGTGGCGCCGTACCTGTTCAACGCGCAGCACCCCGGGTCGTTCTCGTACTTCACGCCCCCGCCGCTGCCGATGTCCGTGGCGGGCGAGGTGCTCGCCCAGTGGACCCAGCAGGGGGTGGACGTCTGGGCGGCCGGTCCGATCGGGGCCCTGGTCGAGGAGGAGGTGACCGCGTGGCTGCGGCGGCTCGTGGGCTTCGGGGAGGACTCGTGGGCCGTGCTCACCTCCGGCGGCGTGATGGCCAACCTCATGGCGCTCGCGGTGGCCCGCGACATCCACCTCGCCCGCCTGCTCGGGCTGCACGGCCCGCCGCGCGGGGCGGCCCTCGAGCGGGCCCGCGTCTACGCGAGCGACCAGGCCCACTTCTCGATCGCGCGGGGCCTGGACGTCCTCGGGTTCCCCCCGGAGACCCTGCGGATCGTCCCGTCGGACGAGCGCTTCCGGCTCCACGCCCGACCCGTCGCCGAGGCCATCGCGGAGGACCGCGCGAGCGGCCACGTGCCCTTCGCGATCGCGGCGGTGGCGGGATCGACGAACACCGGTTCCGTGGACCTCGTCGAGGAGCTCGCCGACCTCGCCGAGCGGGAGGGGCTGTGGCTCCACGTGGACGCGGCCTACGGCGGGGCGGTGCGCCTGTCCCGGCGCGAGGCGCACCGCGTCCCGGCCCTGGAGCGCGCGGACAGCGTCACCATCGACCCCCACAAGTGGTTCTTCCAGGCCTACGACATCGGGGCGCTCGTCGTGCGCCGGCGCGAGGACCTCCGGCAGACCTTCCACCGCATGCCCGAGTACTACCGGCACCCGCGGCCCGAGGACGCGCCGCTCAACTGGTTCGAGTACTCGCTCGAGGGGACCCGGCGCTTCCGCGCGCTCAAGCTGTGGACGAGCTGGAAGCACCTCGGCACACGGGGGCTCGGCGCCCTCGTGGAGCGCAACCTGGAGCTCGCGGCGTACCTCGTGCGACGGCTCCGGGAGCTCCCCGGGTTCCAGGTAGCGCCGCCCGAGCCGGAGCTGTCGGTGGTGTGCTTCCGGCACGTCCCGGCGGACCTCGGCCCCGGGCACCTGGACGCCTACCAGGACCGCCTCCAGCTCGCCCTGGAGGCGAGCGGTCGCGCGTGGGTCTCGACGACGAAGCTGCGGGGGCACACGTACCTGCGCGCGGGCATCGTGAACTACCTCTCGGCCGAGGCCGACGTGGACCGGATGCTCGCGACCCTCCTCGAGCTCGCGCCCCGCGTCGAGGCCGAGGTCCGCGCCTCCGCCTAGGTCCGGCGGTAGATCCTGATGGCGAGGGGGACGGAGACGGCGAGGATCGCCGCGATCCACAGCCCCGAGCGCAGGACGAGCCCGCCCATGGTCTCGCCCAGGGCGCGCACGTAGGCGTCCCCGAGGGTGAACCCGCGCATCGTGTTCGCCCAGATCGTCACGGGGTTGTTGCGCGCGAAGACCTGGAGCCACGAGGGCATCCCTTCGATGGGGACGAAGGCGGAGCTCGCGAAAGTGAGGGGGAAGATCCAGATGAAGCTCGCCGCCTGCACGGACTCGACCTCCTTGATGGCGAGGCCGATCGTGGCCGAGATCCACGAGAAGGCGAACCCGACGAGCACGGCGAGCCCGATGGCGAGCGCGGCGAGGACGGGGCCCTCCTGGAACCGGAAGCCCGCGAGGTAGCCGACGGCGGTCATGAGCAGCACCACGAAGAGGTTCCGGAGCAGGTCCGCCGTGGTGCGACCGGCGAGCACCGCCGAGCGGGCCGTGGGGAGCGACCGGAACCGGTCCACGATCCCGCTCGCGAGGTCCTCGGCGAGCCCGATCCCCGTCTGGGTCGCCCCGAAGATCGCCGTCTGCACGAAGATCCCGGGCATGAGGTAGTTCACGTACGTCCTCGCGCCGGGCGGGAGCAGGGTGATGGCCCCGCCGAAGACGTACCGGAACAGCAGGACGAACATCACCGGCTGGATCGTCGAGAAGACGAGGAGCGTCGGGATCCGCACGTACCGCAGGAGGTTGCGGCGGGTGAGGACGAGGCCGTCGTGGATCGCCCAGCGGACGCGCTCGCGGAGCGGGGTGTGGGCCGCGCTCACGGACGCCTCCGTCGGCGGGTCGGGGGCGCCTGCGGCGCGGCCTCCTCGGCGGCGTGGCCGGTGAGGGCGAGGAAGACGTCGTCCAGGGTCGGACGCCGCAGCGAGACGTCGGCGAGCTCGATCCCCTCGGCGTCGAGGCGCCGCACGGCCTCGATGAGCAGACGGGGCCCGTCGGGGCCCGCGGGGATCGTGATCTCGCCGGTGCTGTTGTCCACCTTGCCCCCGCCGGGGCCGAGCCCGAGGATCGCGCCCGCCGCGGCGGGGATCCGGGATCGGTCCGAGACGCGGACGGCGAGCACCTCGCCCCCGACGCGGGCCTTGAGCTCGTCGGCGGTGCCGCGCGCGATGACGCGGCCCCGGTCGACCACGGCGATCTGGTCCGCCAGACGATCGGCCTCCTCCAGGTACTGGGTCGTGAGCAGGATCGTCGCGCCCTCGTGCACGAGCTCCCGGATCACGTCCCACAGCTCGAGGCGGCTCCGCGGGTCGAGGCCGGTCGTGGGCTCGTCCAGGAACAGGACCCTGGGTCTGCCGACGAGGCTCGCGCCGAGGTCGAGGCGCCGTCGCATCCCGCCCGAGTAGGTCCGGGCCGGACGGTCGGCCGCCTCCACGAGGTCGAACCGCTCCAGGACCTCGGCGGCCCGGCGCCGGGCCTCCTCGCGGGGGAGGTGGTAGAGGCGGCCCACCATCTCCAGGTTCTCCCGGCCGGTGAGGTTCCCGTCGATGGCGGCGGACTGGCCGGCGAGGCCGATCACGTGCCGCAGGGCCTCGGCCTCGTGCACCACGTCGTAGCCGGCCACCCTGGCCCGGCCACCGTCGGGGTGCAGGAGCGTCGTGAGGATCCGGACCGTCGTCGTCTTGCCCGCGCCGTTGGGCCCGAGGAGCCCGAGGACCGTCCCTTCCCCGACCTCGAGGTCGACGCCGTCGAGCGCGACGACGTCCCCGAAGGAACGACGGAGCCCCTCCGCCTCGATGATCGCCATGGCGGCCAGCCTACCGGCCGCGGACCCGGGTGACGCGTCGAGGCGGGTCCCCGGTCCCGGTCGCGGTAGGCTCCGGGGCGTGCTCGAGCTCGTCGGCCTCGTGCGCCGGTTCGGCGAGGTCCTGGCCCTCGACGACGTCTCGTTCTCGGTCGCGGAGGGCGAGATCGTGGGCTTCGTGGGGCCGAACGGCGCGGGCAAGACCACCGCGATGCGGATCGTGCTCGGGGTGCTCGAGGCGGACGCCGGCGAGGTTCGCTGGCGCGGCCGCCCCGTGGACGCGGGCGTGCGTCGGCGCTTCGGGTACATGCCGGAGGAGCGGGGCCTGTACCCGAAGATGCGGGTCGCGGACCACCTGACCTACCTCGCGCGCCTCCACGGCCTGGGGGCGGACGACGCCCGGGCGCAGGTGCGCCGGACGATGGAGCTCGTCGGGATCGCCGACCGGGCCCGGGCCCGCGTCGAGTCCCTCTCGCTCGGGAACCAGCAGCGGGTGCAGCTCGCCGCGGCCCTGGCGCACCGCCCCGAGGTGCTCGTCCTCGACGAGCCCTTCGCCGGTCTCGACCCGGTCGGGGTGGACGTGCTCTCGGGGGTGCTCCGCGAGCAGGCGGCGGCGGGCGTCCCCGTGGTGTTCTCCAGCCACCAGCTCGACCTCGTGGAGCGGCTGTGCGAGCGGGTCGTGCTGATCCACCGGGGACGGGTGGTCGCGGCGGGTCGCCTCACCGACCTGCGGGCGGCCGACCCGCGGCGTCTGGTCCGCGTGGAGGTCAGCGGGGCCCCGGCGGACTGGTACGGGCGGATCCCCGGGGTGCGCCTGGTGGAGCCGCTGCCCGACGGGGCGGTGCTCGAGCTCGACGAGGGCGCCCGGCCCGAGGAGGTGCTCGAGGCGGCCCGCGCCGCGGGCCAGGTCCGCCTGTTCGCCGTGGAGCGCCCGTCCCTGGCCGAGATCTTCCGTCGGGCGGTGGGCGCGTGAGCTCCGGTCCGGTCCGCCTGGTGGCCCGGCGCGAGTTCGTCGAGCGCATCCGGGACAAGGGGTTCATCGTATCCACCGCCATCACCCTCCTCGTCCTGGTCGGGCTGGTCGGGGGAGGGGCGCTGCTCGCCCGACGGGCCTCCTACGACCTCGGCGTGGTGGGCGAGCCGGGCCGCGCCGTCGCCGAGCGCGCCCGCCGGGAGCTCGGGGGCGAGGCCCGCCTGCGGATCCGGATGCTCCCCTCGGTCGCGGCGGCCGAGCGGGCCGTGCGGGATGGCGACCTGGACGCCGCCCTCTTCGACGGCTCGGAGATCCTCGTGCGCGCGGAGCCGGATCCCGTCCTCGTCGGCGCCCTCCAGCGGGCGTCCGCCAGGCTCCGGGTGGAGCGGGCGATCGTCGGCGCGGGTCTGCCGCCGACGGAGGTCGCCGAGGCCCTGGACCAGCCGCCGCTCCCCGTCCGGGCGCTCGAGCCGCAGGACCCGCGCCGCCGGGAGGCCGCGGCGGTGGCCTTCGTCGGGCTCGTCGCCCTCTACGGGCAGCTCTTCGCCTACGGCTACTGGGTGGCGGCCGGCGTGGTGGAGGAGAAGTCCTCCCGGGTCGTGGAGGTGCTCCTCGCCACGGTCCGGCCCTCCCAGCTGCTCCGGGGCAAGGTCCTCGGGATCGGGCTGCTCGGGCTCCTCCAGCTCGGGATCATCACGGGGGTGGGGTTCCTCGTGGGTCGCCTCGCGGGGGTGGTGCGGTTCCCCGGCGGGGCGCTCGCGGTCATCGCGCTCGTGCTCGGGTGGTTCCTCCTCGGCTACGCCTTCTACGCCTGCCTGTTCGCGGTGGCCGGCTCCATCGTCTCCCGGCAGGAGGATCTCCAGGCCACGATGACCCCGCTCACGCTCCTCATCATCGGGGCGCTGTTCGTGGGGATCGAGGCGAACCGCGATCCCGGCGGGACCCTGGCCCTCGTCGCGTCCTTCCTACCGCCGACGGCGCCGCTTTCGATGCCGGCCCGCCTCGTGCTCGGCGAGGCCGGCGCGGTTCAGGGTCTCCTCGGCGCGGGCCTGAGCGTGGCGGCGACGGCCGCGCTCGTGCCCCTCGCCACGAGGGTCTACGCACGGGCGGTCCTGCGCCCGGGGCGGGTGCGGATCCGCGAGGCCCTGCGACCCTAGGCGCCCGCGCCGAGGAGCTCGGCGCACATCTCCTCGAACACCTGGGTGTGGAGGTCGACGTCCGCCTCGGTCGTCGCCGGCGACATGAGGGCCATGTTGTGGAAGGGCGTGAGCAGGATCCCCCGGTTCAGCGCGTAGAGGTGGCAGAACCGGGCGAGCTCGTGGTCGTCGCTCGCCGCCGCCTCGGCGCCGTTGCGCGGCGGGCGCTCCACGAACCAGTACTCCGCCCGGCAGCCGATGCGCTGGATCGTCCACGGGAGCTCGTAGCGCTCGATCGCTGTCCGCACGCCCTCGGCCCAGCGCGCGCCGAGCGCGATCATCCGCTCGAAGGCCTCGTCGGTGAGGACCTGCTCGAGGGTGGCGCGCATCGCGGCGAGCGAGAGGGCGTTGCCGGACAGGGTGCCCCCGACGCCGCCGACGTCGGTGGAGGGCAGGGTCTCCATGTACGCCTGGACCCGCTCGGCCACCTCCTCGGTCATGCCGTAGCAGGCCGCCGGCACGCCGCTCGCCAGGGGCTTGCCGATCGTGAGGAAGTCGGGCTGCAGGCCCCAGGCCCGCGTGGCGCCGCCCGGGCCGGCGCAGATCGTGTGGGTCTCGTCGATGACGAGGAACGTCCCGTACCTGCGGGTGAGCTCGCGGAGGGCCTCGTGGTACCCGGGCTCGGGGGGCACGATCCCGATGTTCGTGAGGGCGGGCTCGGCGAGCACGCAGGCGACGTCGCCCGGCGCGAGGGCCGCCTCGAGGGCGTCCACGTCGTTCCACTCGATCGAGCGAGTGGTGACCTCCGGGGGCACGGGGGGGCCGACGTTCCCGGGCCGGGGCACGGTGGCGCCGTCCACGTTGATCGCGATCGTCTCGTCCACCGACCCGTGGTAGCACCACGAGTAGGTGACGATCTTCGGCCGCCCCGAGATCGCCCGGGCCAGCCGGATCGTGAACCGGTTCGCGTCCGTGGCCGTGAGGCAGAACTGCCAGTAGGGGAGGCCGAACCGCCGCTGCATCTCGGCGCCGACCCAGATCGAGTCCTCCGTCGGGAGCATGAGGGTGATGCCCTTGGCCGCCTGCTCCGCGATGACCTTCACCGCGGGCTCGGGGGCGTGACCGGTCATCGCGCCGGTGTCGCCGAGGCAGAAGTCCACGTACTCGATGCCGTCCACGTCCACGAACCGCGCGCCGTGGGCCTCCCGCACGAAGACCGGGTAGGGACCGGCCCACTCCGTCATCCACGGCATGGGCACCCCGGCGAGCAGGTTCGCCTTGCCCTGCTCGAAGAGCTCCCCGGACCGGGGGTGGGTCTGCACGAACCGGGCCTCCTCGCGGGCCATGAGCTCGCGCAGCCGCGCGCGATCCACCTGGACGGGCATCCGATCCTCCTTCGTCGGGCTTCGGTTCCCCGGAGCCTGTCCGATGCGACGCCCGCCGTCAACCCGTCCGGTCGCGTGAGGCGGCTAACCCGGCCTCGACGGGCTCGTACTCGACGTAGGCCGGGGTCCAGGTCATCTCGTCCACGGCCTGGGCGATCTCCTCGTCGTCGCGGAAGTGGCGGCCGACGCCGCAGTCCCGGGCGCACCGAGCGACGGCGATCGCGACCTCCCGCGAGACCCACCGCAGCTCGGACTGGCTCGGGTACAGGGCCCCCACCTCCAGGCGGTCCTCGGAGACGGCGCTCGCGAGGGCCTCCGCGGCGACGAGGAACATCTCGTCGGTGACCTCCCTCGCCTCCGCCACGATGGCCCCGAGGCCGATCCCGGGGAAGACGAAGGCGTTGTTGGCCTGCCCGATCACGTGCGTGCGCTCGCCGCGGACGACCGGCGGGAACGGGCTGCCGGTGGCCACGAGGGCGCGTCCCTGGGTCCACTCCAGGATGTCCTCGGGGAGCGCCTCCGTCTTCGAGGTCGGGTTCGACAGGGGCATCACGACCGGGATGCGCGCGTGGGCGGCCATCGCGCGGATCGCCCGCTCCGTGAACGTGCCGGGCGTGCCGCTCGTGCCGATGAGGAAGGTCGGGCGGACCGCCTCGACCACGGCCTCGAGGTCGTAGCTCCGTCCGGGCTCGAGCCCGTACTCGCGCATGACCTCCTCGGTGAGGGCGAACTCCTCCTTGTCCTCGTCGAGCGGCTGGCGGCCGAGGTACGTGAGGCCCCGGGAGTCCAGCTGGACGATGGCCCGGCGGATCCGCTCCTCGGGGACGCCCTCCTTGCGCATCTGCGCCTTCACGAGTCGGGCGATGCCGATGCCCGCCGCGCCGGCGCCGAGGAACACGAGGCGCTGGTCGCCGAGGGGCTCGTCGAGCACGCGCAGCGCGGAGTAGATCCCGCCCATCACCACCGCGGCCGTGCCCTGGATGTCGTCGTTGAAGCTCGTGATGCGGTGGCGGTAGCGGTCGAGGATCCGGATCGCGTTGTGCTGCTTGAAGTCCTCCCATTGCACGAGGGCGTGGGGGAAGACCTCGAGGACGCCCTCCACGAAGGCCTCGAGGAACTCGTCGTAGGCCTCGCCGCGGAGGCGCGGCTTGCGGTAGCCGACGTAGTAGGGGTCCGCCAGGAGCGCCTCGTTGTCGGTCCCGACGTCGAGGGACACCGGGAGCGTGAGGGCGGGGTAGATGCCCGCACCGGCGATGTACAGGGCGATCTTCCCGACGGGGATCCCCATCCCGCCGGCGCCCTGGTCGCCGAGGCCGAGGATCCGCTCGTTGTCGGTGACGACGATGAGGCGCACGTCCTCGTGGCGCGCGTTCGCGAGGAGATCGGGGATGCGGTCGATGTCGTCGGGGGTGAGCCACAGGCCTCGCGGCCGGCGCAGGATGTGGCTGTACTCCTGGCAGGCCCGCCCCACGACCGGCGTGTAGACGATGGGGAGGAACTCCTCCAGGTTCTCGATCAGGACCCGGTAGAAGAGGGTCTCGTTGCGGTCCTGGAGCGCGGCGAGCCCGATGTACTTCTCCAGGTCGTCGGTCTTGCGGCGGATCTTCTCCACCTCCAGGGCGACCTGCTCCTCGATGGTGAAGACGCGGTTGGGGAGCAGGCCCCGCAGGCCGAACAGGTCGCGCTCCTTGTCGGTGAAGGCCCCGTCCTTGTTGAGGAGCGGATGCTCGAGGAGCGCCACCCCGCGCAGGGGGACGGGGACGGGGCCCACGCCGCTGCGCAGCGCCCGCACCATCGCGTGCTCGAGCTCCCGCTCACGGCCCGTGAGCGTCATGGTGGGACACCTCCTTCGAGGGCAACTTCGCAGATGGGAGGGGCCGCGACACGGGTCCCTCGGTCCCCGGGCGCGGGGACCATCGGCGAGCCTATCCGAGCTCCCTCGCGAGGGCCGGGAGCGGCAGCGTACCGAGGGCGAGGATCGCGTCGTGGAACTCCCGCGCCGGGACCCCGCGGGAGGCGGCCGCCGCGCGCAGCCGCTCGATCTCGATCTGGCCGATCTTGTAGGCGAGGGCCTGGCCGGGCAGCGTGACGTAGCGATCCACCTCGATCCCGGCGTCGGAGGGGGCGACCCCCGCCTCGCGCAGGAGCGCCACGGCCCGCTCCCGGGGCCACCCGAGGGCGTGGATCCCCGTGTCCACGACGAGGCGGGCGGCGCGCATCGCCTGCATCTCGAGCATGCCCAGGCGCTCCAGCTCGTCCTCGAACAGGCCCATCTCGTCGGCGAGCCGCTCCGCGTACAGACCCCAGCCCTCGCAGAACGCCGTGCCGGTGAGGTAGCCGGCGAACCGGCGGATCGCGGGCCGGTCGCCCATCTCCTGCTCGAGCGCGATCTGGAAGTGGTGGCCCGGGTTCGACTCGTGGTAGGTCGTGGTCGCGAGCTGGTGGAGGGGCTTGTCGCCGAGCTCGTGGGCGTTCACGTAGTAGACGCCCCGGCGCGACCCGTCCATGGAGGGCGGGTGGTAGAACGCGAAGGGCATGTCGCGCTCGCGGAAGGCCTCGACGAGCCGGACCTCGCAGGAGTCGCTCGGCAGCCGCCCGAAGAAGGCGGGGGCGACCTCCCAGGCCCGTTGCACCTGCGCCTCCGCCAGCCGGAGCAGCTCATCGGGCGAGGCCGCGCGCCGGGCCAGGGCGGCCACCGCCTCCCGCGGGTCGTCGTAGCCGAGCCGCCGGGCGGAGGCTCGCCGCTCCTCCTGGATCGCCTCGAGCTGCGCCAGACCGAGCGCGTGCACCTCCCGGGGGTCGAGCGGCAGCGTGGTGTGGGCGAGGACCTCCACCGCGTACATCGCCTCGCCGCCGGGGAGCGCGCCGAGCCCGATGGTCTCCGTCGCCGAGGGCAGGTAGGCGCGGAGGGCCTCGAGGTACCGGCCGAGCGCGGGGTGCACGACCTCGCGCAGGAGCCGGGCGAGCCGCTCCCGCCCCTCGTGGTCCTCGGCCGGCACGGGCATGAGGGCGGGGGAGTCCTCGAGCGGGGCTCCGAGCAGCCGCTCCACCTGCGCGATCGTGCGCTCGACGACGATCCGGGGAGCGGTGATGCCCGCCGCCGCCCCCTCCCGGACGACCTCGGCCGCGGCCGCGTAGTAGGTCGGGGTCGCGGCCAGGCGCGCGAGGTACCGCTCGAGGCGCTCGGGGGTGTCCGCCCGCTGGTACGTGCCGATCTCGGCGAGGAGCTGGCCCGGCCCCCACAGGTGGGAGACGACCTGGAGGAGGTCCAGGCGATGCTCGAGCTCGGCGAGCTCCCGCGTGGCGACGGCCTCCACGACGTCGAGGGCCGTCCGCGCCGTGAGGTCGAGCTCCCCCCGGGGGATCCGGGCGAGGTCCTCGAGGGCGGACCTGGCGTGCTCGGCGCGCCGGGCCCGGCCCGTCTCCCCGATGTCGGGCAGGCGGTCGTCGTACCGCTCGTCCCCGATCATCGTCCCGAGCAGGGGCTGGTCCTCGAGGAGCTCCTCGAAGTAGCGGTCGGCGAGTTCGAGCGCGGTCACCCCTCGAGCCATCGGAAGTGCCGCTCGCGCAGGGCTCGCTTCGTCTCCTCGGGCAGGAAGCTCGTCTCGAGGGCGTTCGCCGTGGCCCGCCGCAGGTCGTCGTCGGTGAAGCCGAGCTCGTCCCGGGCGAGCTCGAGCTCGTGGGTGAGGTCGATGCCGAACAGGCCGGGGTCGTCGGTGTTGATGGTGACGCGCAGGCCCCGTCGGAGCAGCGGCAGGGCCGGGTGCTCGGCGAGGGACCGCACCGCCCCGGTGCGCAGGTTGGAGGTGGGGCACATGTCGAGGCCCACGCCGCGCTCCAGGGCGAGCTCGATCACGGCGGGGTCCTGCGCGACCGAGATCCCGTGGGCGAGCCTGCTGACCCCGAGGAGCTCGATCGCATCGCGCGCGTACGCCGCGGGCCCGGACTCGCCGTAGTGAGCGGTGAGGGGCAGGCCGAGGTCGTGGACGGCCCGCGCGACCTCCACGTACAGCTGGGGCGGGTAGGGGAGCTCGGAGCCGGCGATGTCGAACCCCACGAGGCGCTCGCAGTGGCGCTCGGCGAAGGCGACCGTCCGCCAGGCCGACTCGATCCCGTAGTCGCGGGAGAAGATGGCGATGAGCCCGACGGCGACGTCGAGCCGCTCCGCGGTCTCCGTGACCCCGCGGACCACCCGCTCCATGGCGGCGTCCCAGTCGAGGCCGCCGGGGGAGAAGAAGAACTCCGGCGAGAACCGGAGCTCCGCGAGGCGCACGCCGTCGGCGGCCAGGTCCTCCACCGCCTCCCGGGAGATGCGCTCCACCGCGTCCAGGCTCCGGAAGGAGCCCTGCACGAGGCCGAGGACGGCCAGGACCTCCTCGAGGCTGCTCATGGGGCGCAGCACCTGGGCCCGGGGCGCGAGCTCCTCGGGGGTGGCCTCCGGCAGGGGCTCGCCCGCCTCCCGGTACAGGTCGAGGATCGTGCCGAGGCGCATGGCGCCCTCCAGGTGGCGGTGGAGGTCGCAGGTGGCCAGGGCGCGGAGGTCCACGAGGCTCATTGAAGCAGAACCCCCCGACGCGCGTCGTCCCCGACCCGCTAGCATGCGGCGGTCGGACGAGGAGGTCCCATGCTGCTCGAGGGCAAGAGGCTGCTCATCACCGGGGTGCTCACGCGCGAGAGCATCGCCTTCGCCGCGGCGAGGGCCGCGCAGGAGCAGGGGGCCGAGATCGTGCTCACCTCCTTCGGTCGGGCCATGAGCCTGACGGAGAAGAGCGCGAGGCGCCTGCCCCGGCCCGTGGACGTGCTGGAGATGGACGCCACCGACGAGGCCCAGGTCGCGGCGGTGGCCGAGGAGCTCGGCCGGCGGTGGGGGCGCCTGGACGGGTTCCTCCACGCCATCGCCTTCGCGCCCCAGGACGCCCTCGGCGGCAACTTCCTCCACACGCCCTGGGCGAGCGCCCAGACGGCCCTGCACGTGAGCGCGTTCTCGCTGAAGACCCTGGCCGAGGCGATGCACCCCCTCATGCGGGAGCGGGGCGGGGCGATCGTCTCGCTCGACTTCGATGCCCGCGTGGCCTGGCCGGTCTACGACTGGATGGGGGTGGCCAAGGCGGCCCTCGAGGCCGTCACCCGGTACCTCGCTCGGGACCTGGGCCCCGATGGGATCCGCGTGAACACCGTCTCGGCGGGCCCCCTCCGGACGATCGCCGGCAAGGGGATCCCCGGGTTCGAGGAGCTCGCCGAGGCGTGGGCCCTGCGGGCCCCCCTCGGCTGGGACATCACCGACGCCTCCCCCGTGGCGGATGCCATCGTCTTCCTGCTCTCGGACCTCGCGCGGGGGATCACCGGGGAGCTGCTGCACGTGGACGGGGGGTACCACGCCATGGGCACCGCGCCGGTCCGCCCCGCCGAGGCCGGCGAGGGCTGAGCCGACCCGGCCGTTCGTCGCCCGCGGGCCTTTCGGCCGGACGGCGCGCCAGGCCTGGGCACCTCACCAGACCGCCCGGCGGTAGTGGGCGTGGATGGTCTCGTCGCGCGTCAGGAGCTGCGATCCCCGGGCCGCGGCGTGCCCGACGATGAACCGGTCGAACGGGTCGCGGGTCCACGTCTCCTGCAGCGCGGCCCGGACCGCCCTGGCGAAGTCGAGGTCCGAGATCGCGAGGCCGATCCGCTCGGCGAGCTCGCCCGCGATCTCCATCGCCCCCACGCGGAGCCGACCGACCTCGCGCAGGTACTCCAGCTCGAGGAGGACGATCGGGCAGATCACGAGCGCCCGCCGCTCCAGGAGGCGACGGGCTCGCCCGCTGAACAGGTCGAGGCGGGCCAGGTAGAGCCAGGCCACGACGTGGGTGTCGAGCTCGAGGGGTCTCATCACCCGAGCCCCGGACGCCGGGGCGCGGGCCCTCCGGGGTCCGTCAGGGTCGCCACTCCTCCGACCAATCGAGGTGGACCAGGTCCTCGGGATCGCCCACGACCGCCTCGGGGTGGGGCCTGAGCCCTTCCAGTCGTCCCGCAGGCTCCCGGTCCACCGCGACGATGCGCAGGAGCCGTCCCCGCCGCTCCACCTCGACGGGACGACCGGTGCGCAGGATGCCGTCCAGGATGCGGTAGATGTCGGCCCGCAGTTCGGAGGCGCTCATCCGGTCCTTCATTTCCACCCCAGCCTAACACGTACGTGTTGGGCACGTACGTACGACGCGCCATCGCACGAGCCCTGAGACCGGGGCCCGGAGATCGGGGGCGGGCCGCGTATCCTACGCGCGTGGGGGTTCGGCTCACCCGCTTCAGCCACGGCGCCGGCTGCGCGTGCAAGCTCGGCCCCGCCGACCTCGCCGAGGTCCTGGAGACGCTCGGCGCGCCCGCCCTTCCCGAGGACGTCCTCGTCTCGCAGGAGACCGGGGACGACGCCGCCGTCTACCGGCTCCCCGACGGCCGGGCCCTCGTGGCGACCATCGACTTCTTCACGCCCATCGTGGACGACCCCTACGACTGGGGCCGGATCGCGGCGACGAACGCGCTGAGCGACGTCTACGCGATGGGGGCGCGCCCGGCGCTCGCGCTGAACGTCGTCGCCTGGGCCGTGGACGACCTGCCCCTCGCGATGCTCGCGGAGGTCCTGCGCGGGGGGCGCGACGTCGCGACGGCCGCCGGGGCGGTGGTGCTCGGCGGCCACACGATCACCGACCCGGAGCCGAAGTACGGGATGGTGGCGCTCGGCTTCGCCGAGGCGGACCGGATCGTCCGCAACTCCACCGCCCCCGCGGGGGCCGAGCTGTTCCTCACGAAGCCCATCGGGACGGGCATCGTCTCGACCGCGATCAAACGCGAGGTCGCCCAGCCGGCGCAGGTCCGGGCGGCCGTGGAGCTCATGACCACGCTGAACGCGTCGGCGGCCGAGGCCATGGTGGAGGCGGGGGCGGATGCCGCCACCGACGTGACGGGGTTCGGGCTCCTCGGCCACCTCGCGCGGATGCTCGAGGCCTCGGGCGTGGCCGCGCGCCTCGACGCGGCGGCCGTGCCCCTGCTCCCGGGGGTGCTCGAGCTCGCCCGGGGAGGGATCGTCCCGGGGGGCACGCGCCGGAACCTGGCCTTCGTCGCCCCCCGTCTCGAGGCGGAGGGCCTCGAGGAGGAGGAGCTCCTCGTCCTGGCCGACGCCCAGACCTCGGGCGGGCTGCTCGTCGCGGCCCGGGCCGGGGACCGGCTCGCCGAGGCCCTGGAGCGGCGCGGCGTGCCGTACGCCCGGGTGGGGGAGACCTTCGCCGGGGAGCCGGGTCGGATCGTGATCCGGGGACGGCCCGCCGGCTGAGGGGAATACCACCGCGCTGGTAGGGTTTATCGCAGGTGCAGATGCAGATGCTGCGGATCTCGGACGACCTGTACCGGGAGATGGTGGAGCACGGCCTCCGGGAGTTCCCGAACGAGGCCTGCGGCCTGCTCGCCGGGCGCGACGGCGTGCCCGTGCGGTTCTTCGCCATGCGCAACCTGGACGCGAGCCCCGTCTCCTACCGGCTCGATCCCAAGGAGCAGCTCCAGGTGTTCGACCGTATGGACGAGGAGGGGTGGGAGCTGCTCGGGATCTTCCACACCCACACCCACTCGGAGGCCTACCCGTCCGAGACGGACCTGCGTCTGGCCTTCTACCCTGATGCCTACTACCTGGTGATGTCGCTCTCGGACCGGGAGCGCCCGGTGCTGCGGGCCTTCCGGATCGCCGACGGCGAGATCACCGAGGAGGAGCTGGAGATCGGATGACCCGGGAGTTCACCGTCGAGGAGGTCCAGCGCTACGCGCGGCACATCATCCTGCCGGGCGTCGGCGCCGAGGGCCAGCGGAAGCTGCTCGAGGCCAAGGTCCTCGTGATCGGGACGGGCGGGCTCGGCTCGCCCATCTCGATGTACCTCGCGGCGGCCGGGGTGGGGACGATCGGGCTCGTGGACTTCGACAAGGTGGACCTGTCCAACCTCCAGCGGCAGATCGTCCACGGCACGAGCGACGTGGGCCGGCCGAAGGTGGAGTCGGCCCGCGAGACGCTCCTCGACCTGAACCCCAACGTCGAGGTCGTCACCTACGACACGATCCTTTCGAGCGCGAACGCGTTCGAGGTCCTCGAGCCGTGGGACCTCGTGATCGACGGCACCGACAACTTCCCCGTCCGGTACCTCGTGAACGACGCGACGCAGATGCTCGGCAAGCCCCTCGTCTACGGCTCCATCTACCAGTTCGAGGGGCAGGCCACGGTGTTCATGCCGGGCCCGGAGACCCCCTGCTACCGCTGCCTGTTCCCGCACCCGCCGCCGCCGGGCACGGTCCCGAGCTGCGCGGAGGCCGGGGTCTTCGGGGTGCTCCCGGGGATCGTCGGCTCGATCCAGGCGACGGAGGCCATCAAGCTGATCACGGGCCTCGGCGAGACCCTGGAGGGGCGCCTGCTGATCTTCGACGCGCTCGCGATGGAGTTCCAGACGGTCCGGCTGCGCTGGGACCCGGACTGCCCCGTCTGCGGCAAGGAGCCGACCGTGACCGAGCTCATCGACTACGAGGCCTTCTGCGGCTTGCCGAGCCGCACCTGAGGTTGGGAAGGAGAGAACGAGACCCGTGTCCGTGAACGTGAAGCTCCCGACGATCCTCCGCAAGCACACGGGCGGAGCCGCGCGCGTGACCGCCGAGGGCTCGACGCTGCGCGAGGTGCTCGAGGACCTCGAGCGCGCCTACCCCGGCATCACGAAGAACGTCCTCGCCGAGGACGGCGGGCTCCACCGCTTCATCAACGTGTACGTGAACGACGAGGACGTCCGCTACCTGGGCTCCCTGGAGACCCCCGTCGCCGACGGGGACACCGTGAGCATCCTTCCCGCGGTGGCGGGCGGCCGGTAGGGGGATGGCGACGGGCCCGTGCGCTACGCGGACATCCTCGACTCCATCGGCCACACGCCCCTCGTCGGCATGCCGCGCATGTCGCCGAACCCGCGCGTGCGCCTGTGGGCGAAGCTCGAGGGCGCGAACCCCACGGGCTCGACGAAGGATCGCATCGCCAAGCGCATGATCGAGGCCGCCGAGGCCTCGGGCGAGCTCACGAAGGATCGCATCGTCCTCGAGCCCTCCTCGGGCAACACCGGGATCTCCCTGGCCATGGTGTGCCGGCTGAAGGGCTACCGGCTCACCGTGGTGATCCCGGACAACGCGAGCGAGGAGCGGATCCGCCTGCTCGAGCTGTTCGGCGCCGAGATCGTCTACTCGCCCGGGGACCGGGGGACGAACGGCTCGATCGAGGTCGCCCAGCGGCTGGCCAAGGACCCCCGCTACTACATGCCGTTCCAGTACGGGAACCCGAACAACCCCCTCGCCCACGAGGAGGGGACGGCCGTCGAGATCATCGAGGACCTGCCCGAGCTCACCCACTTCGTGGCGGGCCTCGGCACCGGGGGGACGCTCACCGGGAACGGACGGGCGCTGCACCGGCACAACCCGGACATCCAGATCGTCGCGGCCGAGCCCGAGCTCGGCGAGCTCGTCTACGGCCTGCGCTCGCTCGATGAGGGGTTCATCCCGCCCATCTTCGACCCCTCGGTGGTGGATCGGAAGTTCCTCGTGAGCTCCTCGGAGGCGCTGCGCGCCACGCGCGAGCTCACCGCCAAGGAGGGGATCTTCGCCGGGATCTCCTCGGGGGCCGTCGTCCACGTCGCCCAGCGCATCGCCCGGGAGATCGACGAGGGGGACATCGTCTGCCTCCTCGCCGACGGCGGCTGGAAGTACCTGTCCACCCAGGCCTGGGCGCCGGACATCGAGCGCGCCGAGAAGGGGGTCGAGGCGTCCCTGTGGTGGTAGCCGGTGGCTGACGACCGGCCGATCGGGGTGTTCGACTCCGGCGTTGGCGGGCTCACCGTCGTCCGCGCGATCCTCGACCTCCTGCCGAACGAGTCCGTCCTGTACGTGGGGGACTCGGCCCGGTTCCCCTACGGGCCGAAGCCGGTGGAGGAGATCCGCCGCTACGCCCTGGAGATCGCCGCGTACCTCGTCCGCCGGGGCGTGAAGCTCCTCGTCGTCGCCTGCAACTCGATCGAGGTCTCGGCGATCGGGGACATCGCAGCGGCCCACGGCGTGCCGGTGATCGGGGTCATCAACCCCGGGGTCCGGGCGGCGCTGCGGGTCACGCGCAACGGGGTGATCGGGGTGATCGGGACGCAGGCCACGATCGCGACCGGCGCGTACCAGCGCGCGGTGGGGTCGGCGGCCGAGCTCCACACCGCCGCCTGCCCCGTCTTCGTGGAGCACGTCGAGCGCGGCGACACGACCTCCGAGGAGCTCCGCCGCGCCGCCGCGAGCTACCTCGCGCCCCTGAAGGAGGCCGGGGTGGACACGCTGATCCTCGGCTGCACCCACTACCCGCTCCTCGCGGGCCTGCTGCAGCTGGAGATGGGACCCGAGGTGGTGCTCGTCTCCTCGGCGGAGGAGACCGCGAAGGACGTGTACGCTACGCTGCTCCGCGAGGGGCTCGCCCGCGACGAGGACGCCGGCCCGCCGGTGCACGAGTTCCGCTGCACCGGGGACCCCGAGCGCTTCCAGGCCCTGGCGAGCCGGTTCCTGGGCCCCGAGATCGGGGACCTGCACGTTCGCAGGGTGGAGGTGTGATCGTGGAGCTGACGGTGCTCGGCGCGAGCGGGACCTGGCCGACGGACGGGACCGCGACGAGCGGGTACCTCCTGCGGCACGAGGGGTTCAACGTCTACCTCGACGCGGGGACGGGGACGCTCGCGAACCTCCAGCGGCACATCGCGATCTCGGAGATCCACGCGATCGTCGTGAGCCACGAGCACCCGGACCACTTCGTGGACCTGTACCCGACGTTCTACGCGCGCCACTACGGGGAGCTCGGCGAGCCCGGCCTGCCGGTGTTCGTCCCCATCTCCTTCCAGGCCAAGCTCGAGGCCCTCCTGTCCGAGCAGGGCCGGACCGCGATGCGCTCGGCCTTCTCCTTCCGCGAGGTCCGTCCGGGCGAGGGCTTCGAGGTCGGGCCCTTCCGGGTGCGGACCGAGCTCATGGCGCACCTGGACCTCCCCGCGCTCGGGTTCCGGATCGAGGCGGGGGGCGCGGTGCTCGCCTACACCGGCGACACGGGGCCGACGGACGCCATCGTGCGCCTCGCGACCGGGGCCGACGTGCTCGTCTCCGAGGCCACGTGGCAGGACGACCACGAGCTCCTGCCGTTCCACCTCTCGGCGAGGCAGGCGGGGGAGCACGCCGCCCGGGCGGGGGCCGGTCGCCTCGTCCTCACCCACGTGTGGCCCTCCCTCGATCGCGAGACCTCGAGGCAGCAGGCCGCCGACGCGTATGGGGGTCCGGTGGAGCTCGCCGCGGAGGGCATGCGGATCGAGGTCCGGGCATGAGCGAGCGGCCCGACGGCCGGCGCGACGACGAGCTGCGGGAGATCTCCTGCGAGCTCGGCTACCAGGATTGGGCCGAGGGCTCGGTGCTGTTCCGGCAGGGGCGCACGCGGGTGCTCGTGGCGGCCTCCGTGGACGAGGAGTCGGTGCGCTGGCTCCGGGGCACCGGCCGGGGCTGGGTGACGGCGGAGTACGCGATGCTCCCGCGGGCCACGGCGGAGCGCACGCCGCGCGAGGTGAGCCGCGGGCGCCCCGCCGGGCGCACGCAGGAGATCCAGCGGCTCATCGGTCGGGCCCTGCGGGCGGTGACCGACCTCGCGAAGCTCGGCGAGCGGACCGTCACCATCGACTGCGACGTGCTCCTCGCCGACGCCGGGACGCGGTGCGCCTCGATCACCGGCGGATGGATGGCCCTCGCGCAGGCGGTGCGACGGCTCGAGGAGGCGGGCACGGTCCCGCCGGGGGTCCTCACCGACTCCGTCGCGGCGGTCTCCGTGGCCATCGTGGACGGACGGCCGGTGCTCGATCCGACCTACGAGGAGGACGCGGCGGCGGAGGTCGACTTCAACGTCGTGATGACGGGCGCCGGGCGCCTCGTCGAGGTCCAGGGGACGGCCGAGGGGACGCCCTTCGGCCGCGAGGACCTCGACCGGATCCTCGACCTCGCGGCCTCGGGGATCCGCAGGCTCACCGAGATCCAGCGCTCGGTGCTCGCGTGATGGGCTTCCCCGAGCGGATCGCGATCGCGTCGGCCAACCCGCACAAGCTGCGCGAGATCCTCGAGATCTGCAGCGACTGGCCGGTGGCGTGGGTCACGGCGGGGTCCCACCCGGGGCCGTGGCCCGAGGTGGGCGAGCCCCACGAGGACTACCTCGGGAACGCGCGCGAGAAGGCCCGAGCGGTCGCGGCGGCCCTGGGGGTTCCCGCCCTGGCCGACGACTCCGGGATCGAGGTGGACGCGCTCGGCGGGGCTCCCGGCCCGCGTTCCGCCCGGTACGCGGGCCCGGAGGCGAGCGACGCCGAGAACCGCCGCCGGCTCCTCTCGGCGCTGCGCGGCGTGCCGGCCTCGGGCCGGACCGCCCGGTTCCGCTGCGTGGTCGTCCTGGCTTGGCCCGACGGGCGCGAGGTCCACGCCGAGGGCGTGTGCGAGGGGATGGTGCTCCGGTCCGAGCGGGGGACCGGCGGGTTCGGCTACGACCCCCTGTTCGTCCCCGAGGGGTGGGACCGGACGATGGCCGAGCTCGCCCCGGGGGAGAAGCACCGGGTGAGCCACCGCGGCCGCGCCCTCCGCGCCCTCGCCGACCTGCTCGCCCGGGACCCCTGATCAGCCGTGCGGGGCTCGGGTAGAGTCGAGGCGTGGAGTCTCGGTGGTGGCCCGCGCTCGGTCGCGCTCGCCGGGGTCGGCTCACCGGCGGACGGGCGGCGTTCGCGACCGTCCGGGGCGGACTGGCGGGGGGCGGGCGGTTGCTCCGGGAGCCGGTCGTCCCCGTGCTCGTCATCGCGGGGGTCGTGGATCTGCTCTCGGGGGCGCCCATCACCCACGGCCTTGTGCTCATCGCCGCGGGTGCGGCCCTGGCCGTGGATGCGCTCCGTCGCCGGGCCGTGGGCCTCGTCCGGGCGACGGACGGCCGCGTGCGCGCGGTCCACCTCCAGGCCTCGCCGCGCTGGCTGGTCGCGGCCGTCCTCTACGCGTTCCTCGTGGGGTCCTTCGACCGGTTCTCCTGGCCGATGTCCGTCGCCGTCATGCTGCCCGGCGCGGCCGCCGTGGTGCTCGCCTGGGAGGGCCCGCTCCGCGAACGTCCGCGCCCCCGGATCGATCCGCGGGGCGTCCTCCCGTGGGCGGCCGTGTTCCTCGCCCTCGCGCTGTGGGAGCTCACGAACCTGCTCCTGCAGCCGACCCTCACGGAGGGTTCCTACGACCACCCCACGATCAGCGTGATCGTGGATCCGGTCCTCGCGACGTACCCCGGCCGCGCCGCCTTCCTCGGCCTCTGGATCCTCCTCGGCTGGTTCCTCCTGGAGCGATGAGCAGCCACGACCTCACCGTCGCCGTCTACGCGATCATCGCGCTCGCGGGCCTCGCTTTGGAGCTCGTCGCCTGGAGCGGGCGGACCCGCGTGCTGCCCCTCGGCGACGTGCTCACGGACGTGATGCGCACGCGCCCGGGGCGGGTCGGGATCGTCGCGGGCTGGGCCTGGCTCGGCCTCCACTTCCTCTCGCGCTGAGGCTCAGGCCGCCGCGAGCAGGAGCTCCCCGGCCCTGATCCGGTCCGTCAGCTCCCCCGCCGGCAGCGGGCGGCAGAACCGGTATCCCTGGGCGAGCTCGCAGCCGAGCTCGACGAGGAGCCGCCGCTCGTCCTCCGTCTCGACGCCCTCGGCGAGGGTCGTCATGCCGAGCCCTTGGCCCAGCTGGATGAAGGCGGCGACGATCCGCCGGGCCTGGGGGTCGCGGTCGATCTCGCGGACGAAGGACCGATCGATCTTCAGCACGTCGATCGGGAGCTCCCGCAGCCGGGAGAGCGAGGAGTAGCCGGTCCCGAAGTCGTCCATCGCCAGGCGCAGGCCGCGCCGGTGGAGGTCGGCGAGGAGCGCCCGCGCCCGCTCCGGATCCCGCATGGCCGAGGACTCGGTGATCTCCACGAGCACGCGCGAGGGGTCCACCGACCGCTCCCGCAGCCGCGCGAGGATGCGGTCGGCGAGGTCCTCCTGGAAGAACTGCCGGGGCGAGAGGTTGAAGCCGAGCTCGAGGTCGATCCCCTCGCGCTTCCACGCGGCGTCCTGTCGCACGAGCTCCTCGACCACCCAGTCGCCGATCGCCTCGATGAGGCCCAGCTCCTCGGCCAGGGGGATGAACTCGTTCGGGGGGATGAGCTCGCCCTCGGAGGTGCGCCACCGCACCAGGGCCTCGACGCCCACGGCCCTCCCGGTCGCGAGCTCCACGATGGGCTGGTAGTGGAGCTCCCACTCCCGCTGGGCGACGGCCTTGCGCAGCTTCGTGGCGAACGCGAGCTTCGTCTCGGCCTCGGCGGAGCGGACCTCGGCGCTCGCGACGCCGCCGGGCCCGGAGCGCTTGCTTCGCACCATCGCCTCCTCGGCCCGCAGGAGCAGGGTCGCGGCGTCGTCCCCCTCCGCGGGTCCAACGGCGATGCCGATGCTCGCGCTCACGAAGACCTCGGTGCCGGCGACGAGGAAGGGCTCCTCCAGCCGCTCGCCGATCCGGGCGGCGACCGCCTCGGCCTGCATGAGGGGGGAGGAGACCTCGTCCCCGCCCCCGCGCTCGAGATCCGGCAGGAGGACGAGGAACTCATCCCCACCGCGCCGGGAGACGGTGTCGGTCTCCCGCACGCACGTGAGCAGCCGCTCTGCCACCTGGCGCAAGAGGTCATCCCCCGCGTCCGGGCCGAGGCTGTCGTTCACGAGGTGGAAGGCATCGAGGTCCAGGACGAGGACGGCGAGGGCGAGCCCGCCCCGACGGGCCCGGGCGAGGGCCACGCCGGCGATCTCCGCGAACGTGGCGTGGTTCGCGAGCCCCGTGAGCTGATCGTGGGAGGAGAGATAGGAGACGCGCTCCTCGGCGAGCTTCCTCGCCGTGATGTCGAGCAGGAACCCCTGGGAGTACAGGGGCGTCCCCTCCTCGTCTCGGACGATCACCGCCTCGTCCCGCACCCACACGACCCGGCCGTCCTTGGCGATGATGCGGTACTCCATACGGAAGGGCTCCCCGGTCTCGTTGTGGTGGGCGTTCGCGGCGAGGACCGCCTCGCGATCCTCCGGATGCAGGACCCGGGGGAAGAGCTCGGGATCGCTCGTCCACTCCTCGGGGGAGTAGCCGAGCACCTCCGTCACCCGCGGGCTGATGTAGATGGTCGAGGCCTCCTCGTCGAGGCCGTCGAGGTAGACGACGGCGGGGAGCTGCTCGACGAGCGTGCGGTACCGTCGTTCCCGCTCCCGTAGCTCCCGCTGCGCATCCTCTGTGGCCAGGGCGGAGCCGATGAGGGCGGCGGCCGAGCGGAGGGCGTCCACCTCGGCGGGGGTCCAGGTCCGTTCGGTCTCGCAGTCGTCGAAGCCGAGGTAGCCCCACCAGCGCCCGCCCACGGAGATGGGCGTGGCGAGGACGGAGCGCACGTCCTCGCTCTCCATGTCCAGGCGCTCGATCTCGTCCGCCTGGGACCGGTGGACCTGTACGGGGCGGCCGTCCAGCATGGCCCGCTCCCAGTGCTCGAAGCCCTTCGCGTAGGGGTAACCCTGGTTCTCGGGGTCCCCGATCGTGGGCGCGGTGCCGGGCGCGACCCACTCCCGGACGATGGACATGGTCCGGCGGCCCTGCGCGTCCTCGTCGTTGCGGTACAGGTAGACGCGGCTCACCCCGGTGGCCTCGCCGAGGCGCCCGAGCACCTCGTCGATGCCCTCCTCGAACCCGACGGAGACCAGGAGCTCCGCGGCGGCCGCGGTGACGCCGAGGATGGCCTCCTGACGCTGGACGATGCCCGCCTGGCGCTCGAGCAGCCGCATGCGGCGCGGGACCAGGAGGAGCAGCCCCACGCAGCCGACGAGGGTCGCGGCGAGGACGACCCACGTGAGGGCGCCGTGCCCCTTCGACGAGGCCACCTCGACCGTGATCCCCAGGGCGCCAGCGCACGCGAGCAGGGCGAGGGCGAGCATCGGCCGCCCCGAGGGCGCGGGCCTTGTGCGACGGCTCACACCTTGGTTCTCGGTCCCGGACCGGGCGACCTGAAGCCGGTGCGAGAGGGGGGACTCGAACCCCCACGGCCTCGCGGCCACCGGATCCTAAGTCCGGCGCGTCTCCCGGTTCCGCCACTCTCGCGCGCGAGGAGCGTACCGCGCCCGGATGCGCGGTCGAGGCGCGTCGTCCGGCGGTGCGCACAGGGCAGGGGGCGTTGCCCGGAGGCCGCACCGCGGCCTCGGCTTCCCCACAGATGTGCGATGGCGTTCCACGGGGATCGCCGAGGGAGGCTCAGTCGATCCGGCGAGGCTCCGAAACCGACCATGTGAGCGACGTCACCTCCGCTCCCCCCGGTCGGCCGCGCGAGGCCCGCATCATGGGGGCTGCGCAGCGACCAAGCCCCCACCTCCCCCCGGCATCGGCGCCCCAAGGTTGAACGCTAGCACAACCGGTGGGGCGCCTGCACCGCGGTGGCATCATGGTCGTGTGCGGCGCCCGGTCCTGCCCATCCTCCTCGCGGTCTCGTTGCTCGGTGCGTGCACGGGCGGGGGTCCGGGCCAGGGCCAGGCCCCGCCTCCGGCGCCCGCGGGCTCGGATCGGCCGAGCGCGACCGGCCCCTCGCGCGCCGAGCTCCGGCTGGAGCGGATCCTGCGGGCGATCGGGGAGGGCGTGGCGTTCGTGGCGATCCCGGAGCGCAGGTACGTGCCGATGTGGCGCGCGCCGCGCGAGGGCGCCCGGGGCTTCGCCCTCGACGCCAAGGCTCCGCGCAGGCGGGGGACCGCGCCGATGCTCGTGGCCGACGCCCGCATGGACCCTCACGGGACGGACTGGTACGAGGTCTACCTCCCCCTGCGCCCGAACGGTTCCACCGCCTGGGTGCGCGGTGAGGACGTCCGGCTGCGCGTGCGGCACGAGCGGATCGAGGTGGATCTGTCCCGCCGGACGCTGTGGCGCTACGTGGACGGCGAGCTCGTCGACCGCCTCCGGGTGGGGGTCGGCACCCCCTCCTCGCCGACCGCCGTCGGGACCTTCTACGTGTGGGTGAAGGTCCCCTTCCGGCCGCCGCACCCCGCCTACGGGGTGTTCGCGCTCGGCCTCTCGGGCTTCTCCCCGGTGCTCTCGGACTGGCCGGGCGAGGGCAGGATGGCGATCCACGGCACCGCCGACCCGGCGGACCGGGGTCGGGCCGTGAGCCACGGCTGCGTGCGGGTGTGGAACCCGGAGATGCAGCGGCTGGTCGACGTCCCGCTCGGGACGCCGGTGATCATCCGCCCGTAGCCGGCGCGGGGGGTGCCTGCGCGCCAGGTAGACTCGGCCCGGCGCCTGGGGCCGGACGGAGGGAAGGAGCGGAGCCATGAGCGAGCCGAGCACCGCTCGGGAGCACATCGAGCTCGTCGAGCGGTACAGCGCGCACAACTACCACCCCCTGCCCGTGGTCATCGCGAGCGGAGAGGGCGTCTGGGTCACGGACGTGGAGGGCCGTCGGTACCTCGACATGCTCGCGGCGTACTCCGCGCTCAACTTCGGGCACCAGCACCCGGACCTCGTGAAGGCGGCGCGGGACCAGCTCGAGCGGCTCACCCTGACGAGCCGCGCCTTCCACAACGACCAGATCGGTCCCTTCCTCCGGGACCTGTGCGAGCTCGCGGGCAAGGACCGCGCCCTGCCCATGAACACCGGCGCCGAGGCGGTGGAGACGGCGATCAAGGCCGCCCGGAAGTGGGGGTACCGGGTCAAGCGCGTGCCCGACGGACGCGCGAAGATCGTGGTGGCGAGTGGGAACTTCCACGGGCGCACGACCACGATCATCTCCTTCAGCGACGACCCCGTCTCGCGCGCCGACTTCGGTCCGTACACGCCGGGGTTCGTCACCGTCCCCTACGGGGACGTGGAGACCCTCGCCGAGGCCCTCGCCGACCCCGAGGTCGTGGCGTTCCTCGTAGAGCCGATCCAGGGCGAGGCGGGGGTGATCGTGCCGCCCGAGGGGTACCTGCGCCGCGCGCGGGAGCTCTGCACCGAGCACCGGGTCCTGCTCGTCGCCGATGAGATCCAGTCCGGGCTCGGTCGCGCGGGGGCGACCTTCGCGTGCGAGCTCGAGGGCGTGGTGCCCGACGTCTACGTGCTCGGCAAGGCCCTCGGCGGCGGGATCGTGCCGATCTCGGCGGTCGTCGCCGACGACGAGGTCCTCGGGCTCTTCCGGCCCGGCGAGCACGGGAGCACCTTCGGCGGCAGCCCCCTGGCCTGCGCCATCGGGCGGAAGGTCATCGAGATCCTCCGCACGGGCGAGCACCAGCGCCGCTCGGCGGAGCTCGGAACCTGGCTCCTCGAGCGGCTCCGCGCGGCCGACCTGCCCACGGTCCGCGAGGTTCGGGGCCGGGGTCTGTGGATCGGGATCGAGCTGCGAGCCGAGGCCGGCCCGGCCCGCACCGTGTGCGAGCGGCTCCTCGAGGTCGGGATCCTGGCCAAGGACACGCACGAGACGACGATCCGGCTCGCGCCCCCGCTCGTGATCACCCGCGACGAGCTCGAGTGGGCCCTGGATCGGATCCTGCCGGTTCTGGGGTGACCCTTCTCGTCACGGCCTGACGGCGGGATCAGTCCGCCCCTCGGACGAGGCGATGCTCGACGCCGCGGGCCGCTTGCATCACCATCCGGGCGAGCCTCGGCCGCTCCCACGGGGGGAGGCGGAAAATGGGGCCGGAACAGCTCACCGCGGCGATGGCCCGGTTGCCGACGATCACCGGAGCCGCGATGGTCACGAGTCCCTCCTCGAGTTCGCCGACGCTCACCGCGTAGCCGTTCCGGCGCACCTCCTCGATAACCGCCCGGAGGCGTCCAGGGTCGGTGATGGTCTTCCCCGTTAGCCGACGTAGCGGCTGCGCGAGCACGGTCCGCAGCAGGTCTGGAACACCGTAGGCGAGCAACACCTTTCCACTCGAGCTCGCGTGGATCGGGCTTCGACGTCCTACCCAGCTGGCCATCAGAACCTGGGGGGGCGTGACCTGATCCACGTACACGACCTCCAGGTCGTCCAGCACCGCCAGGTTGGAGGTCTCCCCGGTTGAGCGCGTGAGAGCCTCCAGGTGGGGGCGGGCGTGGCTCACGATCGGGAGGCGTCGCAGATCGCCGACGGGGGCGAGCAGCGCGGGACCGAGTCGATAGCGGCCGGTTCGTGGGTCCCGCTGCACCACCCCGTGGTGGGCGAGCGTCCCGAGCAGCCGTGAGGCTGTCGAGGGATGCACCTCGAGGCCCTTGGCGAGGTCGCCGACGCGGAGCCCCTCGTCGGACCCGGCGAGGGCGACGAGCACGCGCGCGACGCGCTCCACGGTCTGCGTAGGTCGCATCGTTCCTCGAACGCGGCCGACCCAGTATACGGTGTTGCCGAGCAGGCACGACGTGGCCGTCTCTCGATCCCCCGGCGCGGGTAGGCTCCTGCGTACTCGGACCCCCGTCGGGGGCTCTTGACAACCAGGGAGGGTAAGCGTGGCGAGCGATGGCGATCCGTTCTCGTTGGACGACGGCGTCTGGTTGAAGGCCGCCCTCCACACGCACACGAACCGAAGCGACGGCGACCTGGACCCCGCCGCACACGTGCAGCACTACGAGTGGCGCGGCTTCGACGTCTGCGCGATCACGGACCATTGGACCTTGACGAGGGAGCCTTCGACCGCTCGCTGTCTGGTGCTCACGGGGGCCGAGCTGGCGGTGGATCCGATCGCGCCGGGCCGCTACACGGAGATCGTTGCGATCGGGATCTCCGAACTTCCCGAGGATCCTGGCGGGGACCGCGCGCACTGGGAGCGCATCGGGAACTACGAGCTCAGAACCTTCCCCGACCTGTCCGCTGCCGGCGCCTACATATCTCAGCAGGGGGGCGTGTCGTTCGTCGCCCACCCGTACTGGAGTGGGCTGGTTCCCGAGGTCCTGCTGCCGATCCAGTACGTGGACGGCATCGAGGTGTTCAACAGCGGCTGTGAGAGGGAGTGTGGTCGCGGTGATTCTTCCTACATCTGGGACATCATGCTCGAGGCTGGCCGCCGACCCTGGGGGTTCGTCACCGATGACGCCCATCACCCCGGGTTCGACATCGGCGAGGCCTGGACGATGGTGCGCGCCTCCGAGCGTTCGACCGCGGCCGTGTTGGAGGCGCTCCGGCGGGGGCACACGTACGGCTCGACCGGGCCTGAGATCCGTGGTCTGCACCTCGACGGCTCGGCCGTCGAGGTCCGCTGCAGCCCGGCTCGGTCGGTGGCGCTCGTCTCCCGGTACGAGCTGGGCTGGGCCGTACGAGCGGACGAACGGGGAACCAGGCTGGACGCTGACATCCTCGAGCGTGACGATCGGGGTCTGATCACCCGGGCCCTGTTCACGCCGTCGGGCCAGATCCCGTACCGGCGCGTCGTGGTCGAGGACGAGCGAGGGCGGCGGGCGTGGAGCAATCCGGTCTGACCGAGGAGCTGCCCTTCGCTCAGCATCTGCTGGACATCGCGGCCGGGATCTCGTTGCGGTGGTTCCGGCGGGCGGTGCCGGCCCAGGCGAAGGACGACGGTAGCCTGGTCACGCCGGTCGACCGGGACATCGAGCAGGCACTACGGGACGCGATCGCGGAGGCCTACCCGGAGGATGGCACGCTCGGGGAGGAGACCGGCTACCGGTCCGGCAGCAACGACCGTGTGTGGGTGATCGATCCGATCGACGGCACGCGGCTGTACGTCGCCGGGATGCCGATATGGACCACGCTGGTCGCCCTTCGCGTGGGCGAGCGGATCGAGCTCGCCCTCGCCGATGCCCCCGCCATCGGGGATAGGTATCTGGCTGTGCGAGGAAGGGGCGCGTGGCGGGGGTCGGACCGCCTGTCGGTGTCGGCGACCCGCGCGGTGGAGGACGCGTTCTTGATGCATTCCGGCCTCGAGGGCTGGGTGCGAACGATGAGCGACGATCCGCTTCGCCGTCTCGTCGCTCGGGTCGCTGCGAGCAGCGGGCCCGCCGACGCCTGGGCGCACCTGCTCGTCGCGCAGGGGTCCGCCGATATCGCGCTCCAGCGAGAGCCTTGTTTCGCGTGGGACTGGGCCGCCACGCGCCTGATCGTGGAGGAGGCGGGAGGGCGTGTCACCGACCTGTCGGGCCGCGTCCCGCTCCACGGGGGGCTCGGCCGGACGGACGGCTTGCTGGTCACCAACGGCGCGCTGCATCCGGAGGTGCTGCGCGAGCTGGCTCGGGAGGCTAGCGCCCCCGGAGCCGGGGGTTGAAGACCTCGTCCAGCGCATGACCGCACATCGTGAAGGCGAGGGTCACGAGGACGATCGCGAAGCCAGGTGGGAGCAGCCACCACCACCAACCCGCGGTGAGGGCGCCGTTGCGGAAGGCCTCCTCGATGATGCGGCCCCATGACAGAGCGTCGGGGTCCCCCAGGCCGAGGATCGAGAGGGTCGTCTCCGACAGGATCGAGAGGGCTACCGTCAGCACGGCGTTGGCGGTGATCACCGGCATCACGTTGGGCAGGATGTGACGGCCCATGATGTGCCCATCGCTCGCGCCCAGCGCCCGAGCTCGCTCGACGAAGCCCCGCTCGCGGACGGAGAGGGTCTGAGCTCGGACGACCCGGGCCGTCCCAGCCCATGAGGTGAGCGCGATCACGAGGATGATGCTCGCGAGGTTCCGGCCGAGGACCGAGGCGAGGACGATCGCCAGCGGCACCCAGGGCAGGACGAGGAACCAGTTCGTCACGCCGTTCAGGAGGCCATCGAGCCAGCGTCCACCGAAGTACCCGGCTGTGATGCCCACAGCCGCACCGATGAGCGTGGCGCCCACCGTCGCGGAGAGCCCCACGAGGAGCGAGATGCGTGCCCCGGCGACCAAGAGGCCGAGCATCGGACGTCCCCACTTGTCCGTCCCCAGCGGGTTGCTCGCAGAAGGTGGTTCGAAAGCCGGGGCGTTAGCGGTGGCGGGGTCGAGGCTGGCGGGGTCGACGATCCAAGGTCCGACCACGCCGGCGATGACGAAGGCGGTCAGCATGAGCAACCCGATCAAGCCGGCCCGACTCCGCCGGTAGGTCTCCCACGCACGGGCGACGACGTCCCCGCGACGCCTGGGCGAGGTTCGGCTACCAGGGCTAGCCACGGCGGACCCGGGGGTCGAGGGCTGCATAGGAGAGATCTGCAAGGAGGTTGAAGGCGATCACCAAACCACTGGTGACCAGGAAGACCCCCTGGAGCACGGGGTAGTCCAGTTGATATATCGCGTCGTAGGTGAGAAGGCCGATCCCGGGCCAACTGAACACCGTCTCGATGACGATCGCCCCACCGAGCACGTATCCGTAGCTCAGGAGCACGAGCGTGACCGTGGGGAGGAGCGCGGCCGGAACGGCATGCCGCCGTCGGACGAGATCCTCGGGCAGGCCCTTGGCCCGCGCCGTCCGCACGAAGTCCTCGCTCACCGTCTCGAGGAGGGACGCACGCATGACGATCGCGTACTCGCCGATGTAGCCGAGCGTCAGCGTGAGGCAGGGGAGGAGGAGATGGTTCGCGACATCCGTCACGGCGGCGAGCCCCGTCGCATCCCCTGAGCTCAGCCCCCCGGCCGGCAGCCATCCGAGGATCCCCGCGAAGACGATGAGGAGCAACATGCCGAGCCAGCCCTCCGGGGTGGAGTAGAGCACGAGCGATCCGTAGAGCGTCAACGCGTCGAACGCGCTCCCCCTGGACCATCCGCCTCGGATGCCGATCAGGATCCCGATGGTGATGGCGAGGGTCATGCCGACGCCGAGGAGCAGGAGCGTGGCGCCGAGTCGCTCACCGATGAGGGTCGAGACCGGGACCCCCGTACGCAGCGAGATGCCGAGATCACCGCGGAGGACATCCCCCAGGTAGTCGAGGAACTGAGGCACGAGGGGTCTGTCGAGTCCGTACTCGGCCCGTAGCCGCGTCACGTCAGCTTCCGTGAGCTTCTCGCTCCTGGTGTGGAGCGAGATCGGATCACCCGGCATGACTCGGAACAGGACGAAGTTGAAGGCCAGCACGAAGAGCAGCGTCGCCGCGGCGTGGAGGATCTTGCGTGCGACGTAGATGCGCACGAGCTCAGCCTTCCGCCGCTCTACGGGATCGCTTGCGCAGCGTGCTCAGGAGCAAGAGCGCTGCGAGGGTACCCGCCGCGGCGGCCCACAGCCAGGTGGGGAAGCCGCGGGACGTCGCCGCCGCGGTCGATGACGCGGGCCTGACCGTGAGCAGCGTCTCGAACGAGTACACGGGCGTGATGTACCCATCCGGTCCCGGTGCGGTGGTCCAGTTCTCGAACCGATCGCTCCGGTAGGCCTGCAGCGTATTCGGGTAGGCGAGCACGATCACAGGGATCTGCTCGTAGAGGAAGCGCTGGGCGTCGAAGACGACCTCCCGCCGCGCTTCCCGGTCGAAGATGTTGCGCTGGCGCTCATAGAGAGCTTCGAACCTCGGGTGGCTCCAGCAGCCGTCGCTCCAGACGCCGCAGAGTCCCGCCGTGAACACCGACAGCTGGTAGTCGGGGTCCGGGTCCCCGGACCAGTACCAGATGTACATGTCGAAGTCGCCGGCGGACCAGTAGTCGTTCATCTTCGCGTCGGAGGCAGGCTGGAGCTCGACGTCCATGCCGATCTCGCGCAGGTAGCCGACGATCAGCCGCCCGGCGTCCACCGCTCCGGTCGTCTCCTCGGAAGCGGGCATGAGCAGGGTGAAGGGCCTGCCGCTCTCCGGGTCCTCCCTCACGCCGTCGCCGTCGGTGTCGAGGTACCCTGCCTCATCGAGCAGCCGGTTCGCCTCGACCGGGTCGTATGGGATCTCCTCGTCCTCGGGGACATCGAGGTGCCAGTAGGCCGAGGCGGGCCGGATGACCGTGTCACCTGGCTCGGCGAGCCCCAGGTAGACCTTCTCGACGATCTCCCGCTTGTCGATGCTCATGGCGATGGCGCGTCGCACCGTCAGGTCGGCCAAGGCGGGATGGGGATCGGCGCCCGGGCTCTGTCCGCCGAAGTTGAAGGCGAGGTTCAGCCACCAGTCGGCCACGACCCGGTGGGTCTGGATCCCCTGGGCGCCGTCGAGCGCGTTGAACAGCGGGGCGGCGAGGCTGTCGGCCACGTCGACCTCCCCGCTCCGCAGGGCCTGCGCGAGCGCCTCCTCGTTCTGGTAGAGGCGGAACTCGAGACGGTCGACGGCGGGTGTGGGTCCCCAGAAGTGCGGGTTCCGCTCCATGGTCCAGCCCTGTCCGCGCTGGTGGGACGTGAGCACGAAGGGTCCGCTCCCGACCGCGGGAACGTTCGGCGCGTTCCTGATCTCCTTGCGGTCCCGGCCGTCGTACGGCGCCCACACGTGCTCGGGGACGACGTACACCCACGGAGGGATGTCGGGCGCGAACGTGGGTCGCTGGGCCCGCCACACGAGCGTCTGGTCGTCCGGGGTCTCGAACTCGGGCTCGAACGGGAAGTAGCTCCGGTACTGGGGGATGCCGTTGTCGATCACGAATCGGTAGCTGAACGCCACGTCTCTCGCCGTGAGCGGCGTCCCATCGCTCCACCGCAAACCTTCGCGCAGCCTGCAGACCCACTCGGTGTGGTCGGCGTTCGGCTCGCATGTCTCGGCGAGGCCGGGCTCTGGGGAGCCGTCTTCGCTCGAGAACTGGCGGAGCATCGCATACTGGATCGTGGCGACGGTCCAGTCGCTCCCGGCTGTGGCGCCGAAGGGGTTCTCGTGAGCGAGGTCGCCGATGGTGCCGATCCGTAAGACCACCGGCGGCCGGGGGGACTGCGCGCCCGCCGGGTTGGGTACGAGGAGCGACACGAGCAGCGCCGCCAGGGCTGGTCCGCGGATCCACCTGACCATGCGATCCCCTCCTCATCACGCGCCCGCTCGACGGGACGCAGCAGCACCTCAGGAGCAGGGGTATGCTTAGCGCCCCGCCGGCCGCGGAGGTAGAGGCCTCTTGCCCCGATGGCAATCGGTTGCCGAATGTTCGCGCGGACGACAACGTCTCGTCAGGTCGCTCGCCGGGCGACCGCTCGTGCCGCGACGAGCCCGCTCGCGGCGGCCTGCACGAGCCCCCGGGACGCGCCCGCCCCGTCGCCGATGGCGAAGAGCCCCGGGATCGGCGACTCCAGCTCCGGGGTGAGACGGAGCTGGGCGGAGTAGAACTTCACCTCCACCCCGTACAGGAGGGTGTCGCGCGCGTAGAGCCCCGGGACGAGGGCGTCCATCGCCTCGAGCATCTCGAGGACGTCGGTGAGGTACCGGTAGGGCAGGACGAAGGCGAGGTCGCCGGCGGTCGCGGCCGGCAGGGTCGGGGTGACCGAGCCCTCGGCGATCCGCTCCGGGGTGGAGCGCCGTCCGAGGCGCAGGTCGCCGAGGCGCTGGACGATCACCGTCCCTCCGATGAGGTTCGCGAGGTGCGCGACGTAGCGGCCGTAGGCGATGGGCTCACGGAAGGGCTCGGTGAAGCGCGTCGTGACGAGGATCGCGAAGTTCGTGTTCGGCGTGCGCCGGCCGGCGTAGGAGTGGCCGTTCACCGTGACCACGTCCTCGTAGGTCTCCAGCGTGACCTCCCCGTAGGGGCAGACGCAGAAGGTGCGCACGCGGTCGCCGAACGTGCGCGTGCGGGTGAGCAGCTTGAACTCGTACAGGGCCCGCGTGAGCGGCTCCATGGTCTCGGCGGCGCACTCCACCCGGACCCCGATGTCCACGAGGTTGCGGGAGGCGGGCAGGCCGAGGCGCCGGGCCTCGGCGTCGAGCCAGTCCGCGCCGGCCCGCCCCGGGGCGAGGATCACGAAGGGCGCGCGGACGAGCTCCCCGTCCGCGAGGACCCCGAGGAGACGCCCGGCCTCGACCTCCACGCGCTCGGCGCCGCAGCACGTCCGGATCTCGACGCGCTCGGGGGGCAGCTGCTCCCGCAGGCGCTGGACGAGCTCGGGGAGGCGGTCGGTCCCGACGTGACGGATCCTCGCCGGCCGGAGCGTGAGCCCGGCCGCCTCCGCGATCCGCGTGAGCCGCTCGACCTCGGCGACGTCCGCCCCGTGGAGCTCGAGGGGCGCGCCGAGCTCGACGAAGATCCGGTCGACCTCGTCGATGAGCTCCGCGACCTCCGGCCCCACGAGCTCGGCGAGGCGGCCGCCCGTCTCGGTGGAGAGGGTGAGCTTGCCGTCGCTGAAGGCCCCGGCGCCGCCGAAGCCCGAGGTTCGGAGGGAGGGGTCGCGGAGCCGCTCGGGCAGGTCGGGCCCCTTCTCCAGGACGAGGACCCGCAGATCGGTGGCGAGGGCGAGCTCCCGCGCGGCGAAGAGCCCCGCCGGCCCCGCCCCGACGATGATCACGTCGGTGGAGCGCGATCCCACGGGGCCAGCCTACGACGGCCCAGGTGCCCGGCTCAGGCGGCGGACCAGCCGCCGTCCACGCTGAGCAGGGCGCCGTTCACGAACGAGGCCTCGTCGCTCGCGAGCCACGAGATCGCCGTGGCGACCTGGTCGGGCTGGGCGGCCGGAGGCATCGTCGACATCGAGAGCTGGGCGCGCTCCATCGCCCACGGTACCTTCGGGGCCGCCGTCGCCCCGATACCGGTCTCCACGGGACCGGGCAGGACAGCGTTGGAGCGGATCCCCTGCGGCCCGTAGAAGTAGGCGATGCTCCGCACGAGGCCGATCACGGCGTGCTTCGAGGTGGTGTAGGAGACGCCGGCGGCCCCGGCGCCGAGCGACGCCTTCGAGGCGACCGTCACGATCGCTCCGCCACCCGCCGCGAGCATGATCGGCAGGATCGCTCGTGAGAGGCGCATCACGCCGGTGACGTTCACCGCCATGACCCGCTCCCACGTCTCGTCGTCGAGCTCGCCGAGGGGGAGGAAGTGGTCCATGATGCCGGCGACGTTGGCGAGGACGTCGACCCTCGGCCCCGCCGCGGCGACGAGACGCTCGACGTCCGCCTGGACGGTGACGTCGGCGGGAACGAGCTCGATGGGGAGGCCCTCCTGCTCGACCGCGGAACGGAGGTCCGTGAGCGCGGCCTCCGCGATGTCGCAGCCGAACACGCGCGCCCCCTCCCGCGCGAGACGGGTGGCTGTGGCGCGCCCGATGCCGCTGGCCGCCCCCGTGACGATCGCGACCTTGCCTGCGTGGCGTGTGGGGTCCATGCTGCCTCCCTCACGCGGCACCCCGGCGCCCTGGGCGGCAGCCTAACAGGTCGTGGGCCCCCAGGGACTCGAACCCTGAACCTGCGGATTAAGAGTCCGTTGCTCTGCCAGTTGAGCTAGAGGCCCGTCGCAGTGTAGCAAGCGACGGGCCCCGCTCCGAGGGTGACCGAGGGGACTCGAACCCCCAACCCCCAGGACCACAACCTGGTGCTCTCACCGATTGAGCTACGGCCACCACGTCCAGCGGCTCGATTGTACCGGGCTTGCCCGGCGCCGCCGGCTCCGCCATACTTGAACGACCGTTCAAAGCCCAACGGTGCGGGGTCGGCCCCCGCGCCGCGGATGCGAGACGAGAAGGAGGCGGGGACATGGCCGTTGCGGTTGATCTCGATCTCGATCGGATCGACCGGCTGATCGCCAAGGAGGAGGCGGCGCTGGAGCCGAAGCACCGGGCGTCGCTCGAGTACCGGAAGGTGGCGGAGCGCTACGTCGCCGGCGGCGTGGCCTCGAGCTGGCAGGACGCCCCCCCGCACGCGATCTTCGTCGAGCGCGGCGAGGGCAACCGCCTGTGGGACATCGACGGGAACGAGTACATCGACTACCACCTCGGCTACGGGGCGATGGTGGTCGGGCACGCGCATCCGAAGGTGGTCGAGGCGATCGAGCGCGCCGCCCGCCGCGGCACCCACTTCGCCCAGCCCACGAGGGACCTGGACGCCGTGGGGCAGAACCTCGCCGAGCGCTTCCGGCTGCCGCTGTGGCGGTTCTGCAACTCCGGGACCGAGGCGACCCTGGAGGCGGTCCGGCTCATGCGGGCGACCACCGGGCGCGACCTGATCGTGAAGATCGAGGGGACCTACCACGGCCACCACGACTCGCTCATGTTCAGCGTGGTCCCCGACCCGGCGAAGATCGGGCCGCGGGAGCATCCGGTCACGGTCCCCCAGGTCCCGGGGATCCCCCGGGCCTTCGCCGAGCTCGTCGTGGTGGTCCCCTTCAACGACCTCGAGGCGGCCGCTCGCGCCTTCGAGGAGCACGAGGGGCGGATCGCCGGGATGATCGTCGAGCCGGCCATGATGAACTGCGGCGTGATCATGCCCGAGCCCGGGTACCTCCAGGGGCTCAAGGACCTCTGCCACCGCCACGGCGCCCTCCTCGCCTTCGACGAGGTCAAGACCGGCGCGACGATCGCCTACGGCGGCGCCGTCGAGGCCTTCGGCGTCGTGCCCGACATCGTGTGCCTGGCGAAGGCCATCGGCGGCGGCGTGCCGTGCGGCGCCGTGGGGGCGACGGAGGAGGCCTTCGGACCGGTCCTGCGCGGGGAGTACGACATGGCCGGGACCTTCAACGGGAACCCCCTGACGATGGCGGCCTCCCGCGTCACGCTGACCGAGATCCTCACGCACGACGCCTACGCGGGGTTCGAGGCGGTGGACGCCGCGCTGAAGCGGGGCCTCGGGGAGGTGATCGAGCGCTACCGCCTGCCGGCCTACGTGACGGGGATCGGCGCGAAGGGCTCGGTCATCTACTCCGCGACCCCCGTGCGCGAGTTCCGGGACACCATCGCGATCGACGAGCGCATCACCTACCTCGCCTGGCTCTTCCAGCAGAACCGGGGGGTGTTCAAGTCCCCCTGGAGCAAGCAGGAGACGTGGACGCTCTCGGTCTGGCACACGGAGGAGGATGCTCGGCGCTACATCGAGAACTTCGAGGCCTTCGCCGCGGCGGTGACGGGGTAGGGCGATGGCCGCCGAGGCGCCGGGTGAGCCGGTGGACGCACAGGTCCTGCGGCTGTCCGACGGGCGTGACCTGGAGGTGCGCGTCGTCGGCCCCGAGGAGGGGCCCCTCCTCGTCTTCCACCACGGGAGCCCGGGCGCGGCCGTCCCGTTCCCCATGCTCGAGGATGAGGCGGCGGGGCGCGGGCTGCGCCTGGCGAGCTTCTCGAGGCCGGGGTTCGGCGCCTCCAGCCGCCGGCTCGGGCGGTGCGTGGCCGACGTCGCGGAGGACGTCGCCGCCCTCGCCGACCACCTCGGGGCCGACCGCCTGCTCGCGTTGGGGTGGTCGGGGGGCGGTCCCCACGCCCTCGCGACGGCGGCGCTCCTGCCCGAGCGGGTCCTCGCCGTCGCCACCCTCGCCGGGGTCGCCCCCTACGACGCCGAGGGCCTGGACTGGACCGAGGGGATGGGGCAGGACAACCGCATCGAGTACCCGCTCGCCGCGAGCGACCCCGAGGGCCTGCTCCGGTGGATGGAGCCCCAGGTCGAGGCGCTGCGGGACGTGACCGCCGAGGAGGTCACGGGCGCCCTGCGCTCGCTCGTCTCGCCCGTCGATGAGCAGGCCCTCACGGGTGGGCTCGCGACGTTCGTCGCGGCCTCCTTCCGCCGCGCCTTCGCCCGTGGTCCCTGGGGTTGGTACGACGACGATCTCGCGTTCGTCGCTCCGTGGGGCTTCGACCTCGGTGCGATCCGCGCGCCGGTGGCGATCTGGCAAGGAGCCGAGGACCGCTTCGTGCCCCCCTCCCACGGCCGGTGGCTCGCCGAGCACGTCCCCACCGCCCGACCGCGCCTGCGGCCCGAGCACGGCCATCTCAGCCTCGTTCGGGAGCTCGGCGAGGTCCTCGACGACCTGATCGACCTCGCCGCCTCCTGAGCGAGCGGCGGCCCGAGCGAGGTCCTAAGCTTCGCCCCGTCCGCACCGAGGAGGTCCGAGCATGGGCGAGATCGATCCCGCCAAGGTCGAAGAGCTGATCGCCGAGCAGGAGGCGCGCCTGCGCGAGCGGGCGCCGCGACAGATCGCGTTCGCGGAGCGAGCCAAGCGAGCGCTCGCGGGCGGGGTGGCGTGCAGCTGGCACGCGCTCGACCCGGTGATCCTGTACGGGGACCGTGGCGGGGGGGCGTACCTCTACGACCTGGAGGGCAACCGGTACCTGGACCTGCACGCCGGGTACGGCGTGATGGTCGTGGGCCACGCGCACCCGAAGGTGGTGGAGGCCGTCCGCCGACGGGTGGCCCTCGGGACGCACTTCGCGATGCCCGTGGAGGACACCGTGGTCGTCGCGGAGCTCCTCGCGGAGCGCTTCGGCCTGCCCCTGTGGCGCTTCGAGAACTCGGGCTCGGAGGCCACGATGGACGCCTGCCGGATCATGCGCGCCGCGACCGGCCGCGACCTCATCATCAAGGTCGAGGGCGCCTACCACGGCAGCGCCGACGGGCTCGCCTTCTCGTACTGGATCGACCTCTCGAGGGCGGGCCCGCGCGAGCGGCCGGTGCCGGTGCCGAACACCGTCGGGGTGCCGGCGGCCTACGCCGAGCCGCTCCGCGTCGTCCCCTACAACGACCTCGCCGCCGTCGAGCGGGTCCTCGCCGACGAGGGGGACCGGGTGGCCGGGATGATCCTCGAGCCGATCCTCATGAACTGCGGGGTCGTGCTCCCCGAGCCCGGGTACCTCCAGGGCCTGCGCGACCTCCTGCATCGGCACGGGGCGTTGCTCGCCTTCGATGAGGTGAAGACCGGCGCCACGATCGCCCACGGCGGCGCCACCGAGTGGTCGGGCGTGCGCCCGGACCTCGTCGCGCTGGCGAAGGCCATCGGTGGGGGCCTGCCGATCGGGGCCGTCGGCGGGACCGAGGAGGTCATGCAGGTCGTCGCCGACGGCACGATGGAGCAGGAGGGGACCTTCAACGGCAACCCGCTGTCGATGGCGGCCGCGCGGGTCGTGCTCTCCGAGATCCTCACGCCGGAGGTCTACGCCCGGTTCGACGAGCTCGACGCCGTCCTCTCGGGCGGGATCTCGGCGGCCTTCGAGCGGGCCGGGATCCCCGCGGTGGTGACCTCGGTGCGGTGCCGCGGCTCGATCCACCACCGCCCCGAGCGGCCGAGGGACTTCCGGGAGGCCGTGGACGTGGACGGGCGGCTCCAGCACCTGGCCTGGCTGTACCAGGCGAACGGCGGCGTCTTCCTCCCGGAGAACGATCCGTGGACCTTCGGGGTGGCCCACACCCCGGAGGACCTCGGCCGGGTGGTGGAGAACGCGGAGGCGTTCGCCGCGGCCGTGGCGGGCTGAGCCTCCGGGCGGCGGCGTAGACTGAACGGCGAGTCAACCGGGGCGCCGGCCCCGGTGCGCCCGAGCCGGGGAGGATGCGATGAGCGCACAGGGACCCGTCGAGATCGACATGGGCCGGGTGGAGGAGATCATCCGGCGCGAGGAACAGGCCCTCCGGGACAAGCAGCCGCGCTCCCTCGCCTACCAGCGAGAGGCGAGCCGACGTCTGCCCGGCGGGGTCTCCTCCTCGTGGCAGACCGCCCCGCCGCACCCCATCTACGTGAGCCACGGCAAGGGCTCGAAGGTGTGGGACATCGACGGGAACGTCTTCGTGGACTACCACAACGGCTACGGCGTGATGGTCGTGGGGCACGCCCACCCGAAGATCGTGGAGGCCGTGCAGCGCCGGATCGAGCTCGGCTCGCACTTCGCCCAGCCCACCGAGGACGCCTTCGTCGTCGCCGACAACCTGGCCGAGCGGACCGGCCTGCCGCTGTGGCGGTTCGGGAACTCCGGCACCGAGGCGACGCTGGACGCCTGCCGGCTCATGCGGGCCGCGACCGGCCGGGACCTCCTCATCAAGTGCGAGGGGATCTACCACGGCCACCACGACGCCCTCATGGTCTCGGTGTACCCGAGCCCGGAGGTGTGGGGCCCGCACGAGCGGCCGAGCCCGGTGGCGCAGACGCCGGGGCTGCCCCAGAGCTACGTGGAGCTCACCCGGGTGGTGCCGTTCAACGACGCGGAGGCGGTCAAGCGCGTCTTCGAGGAGTTCCCGGACCAGATCGCGGGGATGATCCTCGAGCCCTGCATGACGAACCTCGGCGTCACGCTCCCGGAGCCCGGCTACCTCGCGGCGATCAAGGAGATCTGCCACGCGAACGGCGCCTACCTCGCCTTCGACGAGGTCAAGACCGGCGCCACGGTGGCCTGGGGCGGAGCCATCGAGGCCTTCGGCGTCACCCCCGACCTGGCCTGCTTCGCCAAGGCCATCGGCGGGGGCCTGCCCTGCGGGGCCATCGGCGGGGTCGAGGAGATCATGGGCCTCGTCGTGCGAGGCAAGGTGGAGCAGGTCGGCACCTTCAACGGCAACCCGCTCACGATGGCCGCCTCGCGCGCGGCCCTCACCGAGGTCCTCACGCGCGAGGCCTACGCCCACTTCGACCACCTGCACGACATCATCCGGACCGGGGTCCAGGCGGCGATCGACCGCTACCGCCTGCCGGCGCGGATCACGACGCTCGGCGCGAAGGGCGGGGTGAACTGGAAGGCGGAGCCGGTGCGGGAGTACCGGCACGCCCTCGACATCGACGAGCGCCTCTCCTACGCGGCGTGGCTGTGGCAGCTGAACCGCGGCGTGTTCAAGTCGCCCTGGGCCAAGTGGGAGAGCTGGACGATCTCCGTGGCCCACACCGAGGAGGACGCCCGGCGCTACGTGGAGAACTTCGAGAGCTTCGCCGAGGCCATCACGGCCTGACGTGACCACCGGTCACGAGGCCGGCTCCGATGTCAGCAGGGCCGTGGCTAGACTCCGTGACCTCACGTCACGGAGGTCGGCATGGCGACGACGGGCATCCTGGAGCGACTGGCCGCGGGTCCCGTGCTCGGCGACGGCGGCTACCTGCTGGAGCTGGAGAAGCGCGGGTACGTCCAGGCGGGGCCGTTCACACCGGAGGTCGCGATCGAGCACCCGGACGCGCTCGCGCAGCTGCACCGGGAGTTCCTGCGGGCGGGCGCCGAGTTCCTCACCACCCTCACCTTCTACGCGAGCGAGGACAAGCTCGCGACGGTGGACCTGGCCGATCGCGTGGACGAGATCAACCGGAACGCTGTGCGGATCGCCCGGAAAGTCGCGGCCGAGGGCGACGCCCTCGTCGCCGGGGACCTCTCGCTGACGTGGGCCTACGACCCCGCCGACCCCGCGAGCGCGGACCGCGTCCGCGCCCTGTTCGACCGGCAGCTCGAGGCGATGCTCGAGGTCGGCGGGATCGACTTCTTCCTCGGCGAGACCTTCAGCTACCTCGGCGAGGCGCTCCTGTTCGTGGAGCGGGCCAAGGCGACCGGCCTGCCGGTGATGGTGACGATGTCCTTCGAGCAGACCGAGCCCCGCTCCTACGAGGGGGAGACGCCGGCGGGGTGCGCGCGCCGGCTCGCCGACGCCGGCGCAGACATCGTGGGCGTGAACTGCCTGAACGGCCCCGAGCAGCAGCTGCCCATCGCGATCGCGATGCGGGAGGCGACGGACGCCTACGTCGCGTGCCAGCCGGTGGCGTACCGCACGACGGCGGAGGAGCCGGACTTCACGGCGTGGCCGAACTTCCCCTACGCCCTCTCGCCGATGCAGCTCGCGCGCGGCGAGATGGCCGACTTCGCGCGGCGGGCCCGCGACGCCGGGATCCACGTCATCGGCTCGTGCTGCGGATCGGTCGCCGAGCACGTGCGGGCGATGGCCAAGGCCCTCGGGAAGCTCCCCGCCGAGGAGCGCGAGTGGCGCAGCCCGACGGGCAAGCCGATGTCGGGCTACGAGTACCACGGCCACACCGAGACCGAGATCTGAGCGTGAGGGACCGCTACCACGTCGTCGTCATCGGCGGCGGCATCGTCGGGTGCAGCGTCGCCTACCACCTGGCCCGCCGAGGGCTGAGCGACGTGGGCCTCATCGAGCGGCGGGAGCTCACCGCCGGCTCCACCTGGCACGCCGCGGGTGGCTTCCACGCGATCAACGAGGACACGAGGATCGCCGCCCTCCAGCGGTACACGATCCAGATGTACCCGGAGGTGGAGCGGGAGAGCGGTCGGAGCGTGGGCCTCCACCTGAGCGGTGGGATCGAGCTCGCCGGGACCCCGGAGCGGTGGCGGTGGCTGCGGGCCCAGCTCGCCTGGCATCGGACCCAGGGCACGGAGGCGTTCCTCGTCACGCCCGAGGAGGCGGCCGAGATGGTGCCGATCCTCGACCCGCGGGGGCTCCTCGGCGGGCTCTTCGATCCGGACGAGGGGAACCTGGACCCGAGCGGGGCCACCCACGCCTACGCCGAGGCGGCCCGCCGGCGCGGCGTCGAGATCGTCCTGCACAACCGCGTCGTCGGGCTCGAGCCCACCCCGGAGGGGTGGCTCGTCCGCACCGAGCGCGGGGACGTCGAGTGCGAGCACGTGGTGAACGCCGCGGGCCTGTGGGCCCGGCGCGTGGGGCGCATGGTGGGGGTGGACCACCCCCTCGTGCCCATGCTCCACCACTACCTCGTCACCGAGCCGATCCCCGAGATCGCGGGGATCGAGGGCGACATGCCGGCGGTCACGGACCTCGAGGGCTTCACGTACCTGCAGCGGGAGGGCGACGGCGTCCTCCTCGGCGTCTACGAGACCCGCCCGAGGCACTGGGCGGTGGAGGGCGCCGACTGGGACTACGGGATGGAGCTCTTCCCAGAGGACGTGGACCGGATCCTGCCCGAGCTCACGATCGGGTTCCAGCGGTTCCCCGTGCTGCAGGAGGCCGGCATCAAGCGGTGGGTCCACGGCGCCTTCACCTTCACCCCCGACGGGAACCCCCTCGTCGGCCCGGTCCCCGGGGTCCGCAACTACTGGGCGGCCTGCGGGGTCATGGCCGGCTTCTCCCAGGGCGCGGGGATCGGCCTCGCCCTCGCCAACTGGATCGTGGACGGGGACCCCGGCTACGACGTCTTCGGCATGGACGTGGCGCGGTTCGGGCCGTACGCGTCGAACGACCGGTACCTGCGCGAGACGACCGCCCAGTTCTACGCCCGGCGGTTCGTCATGGCCTACCCGAACGAGGAGCTCCCGGCGGGGCGCCCGCTCGCCACGACGCCGTGCTACGACGCCCTGCTCGCCGAGGGCGCCCGGTTCACGGTGAACCTGGGGCTCGAGGTGCCCGCGTACTTCGCGCCCGCCGGGTTCGAGGAGGAGGCCACGCTGGGGCGCTCGAGCGCGGAGCGCTTCGTCGCCGAGGAGGTCGAGGCCGTGCGCACCGCGGCCGGCGCGTACGAGATCGCCCAGTACGCCCGCTACGAGGTGAGCGGCCCGGGGGCGGAGGCCTGGCTCGATCGGCTCCTCGCGGGGCGCCTGCCCGAGGTGGGGAGGATCCGCCTCGCGCCGATGCTGGGCGAGGCGGGTCGGCTGATGGGCGACCTCACGCTGGCGCGGCTCGACGAGGACCGGTTCTGGCTGACCGGCTCGTACCACCTGCAGGACTGGCACATGCGCTGGTTCCTCTCGCACCTGCCGGGGCAGGGGGTGGCGCTCCGCAACGTGACCGACGCGTGGATGGGGTTCTCGGTCTCCGGCCCGGCCTCGCGTCGGATCCTCGAGGCCCTCGCGGGCGGCGACGTCTCGGCGGAGGCCCTCCCGTTCCTCCACGTCCGGCTGATCGACGTGGGGAGCTCGCGCGCCGTGGTCGGCCGGATCTCCTTCACCGGGGAGCTCGGCTACGAGATCGTGGTCCCCACCCTCCACCACCGCACGCTCTGGTACGAGCTCCGGGTGGCGGGGAGGGAGCACGGGCTGCGCCCGATCGGCGACCGGGCGCTCGACAGCCTCCGTCTGGAGAAGGGCTACGGGATCTGGTCGCGCGAGTACCGGCAGGACGTCACCCCGGGCATGTCGGGCCTGGACCGCTACGTGGCCTTCGACAAGGGCCCCTTCATCGGCAGGGAGGCCGCCCTCCGGGAGCGCGAGGAGGGCGTGGACCGCCGGCTCGTCCTGCTCGAGGTGGACGCGGTGGACGCGGTGGACGCGGACGCCTCACCGGACGACGGTGTCTGGGCGGACGGGCGGTTGGTCGGCCTCGTCACCTCGGGCGCCTTCGGGCACCACGTTGGCAGGAGCCTGGCCCTCGCCTACCTCGAGACCTCCGTGGCGGAGCCGGGGCACGAGCTCACCGTGACGATCCTCGGCGAGGGCCGGGCCGCGCGCGTCCTCCCGGAGCCTCCGTACGACCCGACGGGCGAGCGGATGCGCGCCTGAGACCTGTGCTACGGTGCGGCCATGGCGCGTCGCGGGGCCGTGGCCGCGCTCGTGCTCGCCGCCACGTGGGTGGCTCCGCCGCCGGCCGCACACGCGGGCGTCCAGGCGGAGGTCGCGGACGGGGTCCTGACCGTCACCGGCGGGTCCGGGAACGACGTGATCGAGGTCGGTTGCTCGGGCGGCGACGTCGTGGTGAACGGATCGGATCCGAGCACGGGCAGGTCCGCGTGCTCGGACATCGTGCGGGTCGTGGTCCGGGCCCAGGACGGCGGCGACGTCGTGGACCTGCGGTCCCTCCTGCCGGCCGACTTCACGTCCCTCGCGCGGACCCGCGTCCTGGGGGGCTCCGGGTTCGACACGCTCTACGGATCGGCCATCGACGACGCCCTGAGCGGTGGCGGGGGCGACGATCGGCTCTGGGCCTCGGCGGGCGCGGACGAGCTGGACGGCGATGGCGGGCTCGACGACCTCCGGGTGGACACCGGCGGCGATGTGGCGCTCACGGACACCCGGCTCGAGACCGCGGACGGCACCTCGAGCCTCGCCGCCTTCGAGCAGGTCACGTTGAGGAGCACCGGACGGGCCGTCCGCTTCGACCTCCGTGGGTTCCGCGGTCGGACCTTCGCCTACGGGGCCGGGGGCCCCGACGTGCTCCTCGGCGGTCCCGGCTACAGCGGCCTGTTCGGCGGTCCGGGCGGGGACCGACTCGTCGGGCGCGATGGCGACGACGCGCTGTTCGGGGGGGACGGGGCGGACGTCCTCCGCGGCGGGGCCGGGAACGATCGCTTGGACGGAGGGGCCGGCCGGGACGACTGCCGCGGGGGACCCGGGCACAACGTGATCGTCGGCTGCCCCTGAGCCGCGCGGGTAGGATGCGCTCGGCATGAGCGCGCGCGACCCCCTGCCCGCCGAGCGGAAGGTCCGGGAGCGCCTCGGCGACCTGCCGCTCGACTTCCGCGCGATGGCGGCCGTCTCGAACGTCTTCCGCGCCTCCACCGCGATCCGCCGCCACATGGAGCGCACGGTCCTCGCCCCCCACCGCCTGTCCTGGACCTCGTTCGTGGCCCTCTGGGTGCTGTGGGTCTGGGGGGAGATGGAGTCGCGGGACCTCGCCGCCGCGGTGGGCATCAGCCGACCCACCTCGACCGGGGTGGTCACGACGCTGGAGCGCAGACGCCTGGTCCGCCGGCGCCGGAGCGAGGAGGACGGCCGCATGGTGCGCGTGGCGCTCACGCCCGAGGGCGAGCAGCTCATCGCCTCGCTGTTCCCGCGGTTCAACGCGGCCGAGGCGGCGGTGGCCTCGTGCCTGTCCGGGGAGGAGCAGGAGGCGCTCGCGGGGATGCTCCGGGCGCTGTACCGCTCGGTGAGCGGCGACGGCGCGGCCGGGTAGCCCGTCTAGGCCAGCCGCACCCGGACCGGCATGTGCTTGATGCCGTTGATGAAGTTCGAGCGGAGGCGCACGACGGGGCCGGTGAGCTCGATGTCCGTCAGACGGGGCAGGAGCTCCTCGAACATCACCCGGATCTCGAGCCGCGCGAGGTGGGCCCCGAGGCAGACGTGGGGACCGCCGCTGCCGAACGACATCTGCGGGTTGGGATCCCGGCCCACGTCGAAGCGGTGCGGCTCGGGGAAGACCTCCTCGTCGCGGTTCCCGGAGACGAACCACACGACGACCTTGTCCCCCTCCCGGATGCGCTTGCCACCGAGCTCGACGTCGCGGGTGGCGGTGCGGCGGAAGTGCATCGTGGGGGTGCCCCAGCGCAGGATCTCCTCGGTGGCGAGGGGCATGAGCCCGGGGTCCTCGAGGAGGCGCCGCCACTGGTCCCGGTGCTCCATGAGCGCGAGCATGCCGTGGCTGATCGCGTGCCGTGTGGTCTCGTTGCCGGCCACGGCGAGCAGGCAGAAGAAGTTGTCGAACTCCTGCTCCGTGAGTCGCTGCCCGTCGACCTCGGCGTTGATGAGCTTCGTGACGAGGTCGTCCCGGGGCTCGCGGCGGCGCTCGTCCGCCAGGGCGTGGGCGTAGGCCATCATGTCGAGGGCGGCGGGGCTCCGGAACGGCAGCAGCCGGTAGTCGGTCGTGTCCTCCCGATCGATGACCGCCCGCGAGTACTCGGGGTCGGCGTGGGCGATCATCGAGTCCCCCCACTCGATGATCCGGGGGGTGTCCGCCTCGGGCACCCCCATGATCCGCGCGAGGATCCGGATCGGCAGCTCCCTGGAGACCTCCTCCACGAAGTCGAACTCCTCCTTCGGCAGCGCCCGGTCCAGGACCCGGCGCGCGAGCTCCCGGCAGAAGTCCTCGTACCCGGCCACGGCGGAGCGGGTGAACAGCCGGCTCACGATCCTCCGCAGGCGGGTGTGGTGCGGCGGGTCCATGTCGATCATCGAGCGCCGGGCCTCGAGCTCCTCCGGGCTCTGCTCCTCCAGCGTGACCCCGCGGGAGGAGCAGAAGGTCCGGGGGTCCGCGAGCACCTGCTCGATGTCCCGGAACCGGGTGACCGCCCAGAAGCCGCGGTTCGGGGCGGGCTCCTCCTGCCAGTGGACCGGGTCCTCCCCGCGGAGGAGCTCGAAGGCCCAATGAGGCACCTCCTGCGTGAAGAAGTCGTGGTCCCACAGTCGGATGGCCTCGAGGGTTCCCGCGCGCACCGTCCTCTCCTCTCCACGGTCGCCTGACGTTCCGGGGCGGTAGTTTGGCACCGAACGACCCTCCGCGCAAGACGCGGGCGGGGATCGCGGGGCGGCGGGGATCGCCGGGATAGGGGCAGAAGGGGGGGCGGGGCGCGCATCGCGCGCCCCGCCACTGAGGTCCGGTGGGGGTGGGACCTCAGGCTGCAACCGAAGATGTCACGCGGACGCCCCGGTGGCTCGGGTCCCTGGTCCCGCCCTCGGCGGGACCTTCGGCCGATGGCCTCAGAAGAACGGCGTGTAGTAGGCGAGCTCCCAGTCCGTGGGGTCCGTGGTGGTGGGGTCCTCGACGGCCTTCACGTAGCGCTCCCACTCCGCCCGCTTCAGCATCGTGAAGGCGGTCACGAGCTCGGAACCGAGGGCCCGGCAGATCTCTTCGTCGCGCTCGAGGGCGTCGAGGGCCTCGGCGAGGTTCGACGGGACGTGGCTCGGCGCCTGCGGCTCTCCGCCCGTCGGCTGGGGCTCGACCCGCGGCAGCTCCTGCTCGACGCCGAGCCGGCACGCGTGGAGGAGGACCGCCGCCGCCAGGTACGGGTTGCAGGCGCCGTCGGGGACCCGGTTCTCCAGACGCGTCGCCGGGCCGCGGTCCGGGGAGATCCGGATGGCCACGGTCCGGTCGTCGTGCCCCCAGTTCGCCCAGTAGCCGTTCATCATGTCGGGGAGGAGGCGCTTGTAGGCGTTCACCGTCGGCGCGCAGATCGCGGCGGTGCCCTCGTGGTGCGCGATCATCCCCGCGACGCACCGGTGGGCGAGCTCCGAGAGCTGGTCCGGCGCCTTCGGGTCGTAGAGGGCGTTCTCGCCGTTGGCGTCCCGGAAGCTGATGTTCACGTGCAGTCCGCTGCCGCCCCGGTCCGCGAAGGGCCGTCCGATGAACGTGGCCCGGTGCCCCCGCCGGGCCGCGACCTCGTGGGCGAGGACCCGGAACAGGAACGCGTCGTCGGCGGCCGGGATCGCCTCCTGGTAGCGGATGTTGATCTCGAACTGGGCGTCGTCGAACTCCGTGCACCAGGCCTCGACGTCCAGCCGGCAGGCGGCCGCGGTGTCCACGATCTCATCCACCACGCCGTCGGGGTCCACCGCCATCCCGGTGCCGTAGACCCGGGAGGCGGGGGTGTGGATGGAGCGCCAGCCGCCCTCGCCGTCCGACCGCAGGAGGTAGAACTCGAACTCGAAGGCGAGCTGTGGGACGAGACCCATCGCGAGCCACGGCTCCACGGCCCGGCGCAGCGCGTGGCGGGGGTCGACGGCCACCGGCTGGTGGCGGTGGTAGGTGTCGGCCACGCCGACCACGGTGTTCGGCTCCCAGCCCGGTCGGATGCTCTGCGGATCCAGGATCGCCTCGAGGTCCGGGAGGCCCACGTCGAAGGCGAGCCCCGGGATCGGCAGGATCTCGCGGTCGAAGGTCAGGGGGTAGGTCGAGAGGCAGAAGTTGGCCTTCGCACCCTCGGACCAGTCACCGTAGAGGTACTTGCCGCGCTCGATCCCGTGGATGTCGGACCAGAGCAGACGCAGCCGCTTGCCGTCGGTTCCCATACGAGCCCTCTCCTCTCGTTCGCGCCCGAACGACTCGTGGGCCGAAGGATAGACGAGCGGCTCGCGGAAGCAAAGCGGGTCAGTCCCGGCGCGGCGGGCGGATCCCCCGGAACTCCCAGTCGCCGCCGAGGGCCGTGGAGACGACCTCCTCCGAGGCGCTCGGCTGGGCGCCCACGTCCTCGCGGATCGGCCGGTCGCCCTCGACGATGTGGTTCCGGAGCACGCCGAGGCCCTCCACCTCCACCTCGACGACGTCGCCGGGCTCGACCGGCCGCGAGTTCGCGGGGGTGCCGGTGAGGATCACGTCGCCGGGCTCGAGGGTGATGGTCCGCGCGAGGTCGGCCACGAGGTAGGGGACGTCCCAGACCATCTCGTCGGTGCTGCCGTCCTGCCGGAGCTCGCCGTTCACGTACGTGCGGATGCGCTTGCCTCGGGGGTCCCAGTCGTCCACGAGGCCCGGCCCCAGGGGGCACAGGGTGTCCGAGCCCTTGACGCGGAGCATGGAGCCCGCGTCGGTGTCCCGGAAGTCGTGGAGGCCGAAGTCGTTGGCGATGGTGTAGCCCGCGACGTAGGCGGGGACCTCCTCGGGCCCGATCCCCTTGCAGGTCGAGCCGATCACGACCGCGATCTCGCCCTCGTAGTTCAGGTAGCGACATCGTGGCGGGCGGACCACGGCCCCGCCGTGGGCGTTGAGGGAGCTCACGGGCTTGTGGAAGTACGTGGGGGCCGGGCCGAGCTTGGCCCCGAACTCCTCCACGCGGCTGCGGTAGTTGAGGTGGACGCAGAGGATCTTCGTCGGACGGCAGGGCGGCAGGTGCTGCGCCTCCTCGACCGGGACGGCGCGTCCATCGGTCGCGACGAGCCGGTCGCCCTCGCGCACCACCGTGGTGGGCAGGCCGTCGAGCAGGATCCGGCGGGTCTCCACGGCCCGCAGGGTACTATGCGGCGCATGGCCGAGCTGAAGGGGTTCCTGCCGCCGCACACGCCGGAGGGTCGCGCCCAGATCGTCCCGGGCCCGCCGTGGCACTACTCGGGCGATCTCCTCACGATCGAGTACCGGGCGGAGCCCGGGGCCGTCGCGCGGTGGCTCCCGGATCCCCTCGAGCCCGCCGAGGAGGAGCCGGACGCCGTGGCCTGCATCTTCGCCGACTGGCAGTCCTGCTCGGACTCCTTCGAGGAGCTGCTCGACCCCGTGCGGGCCCAGTACAAGGAGTGCTTCCTCGTCGTGCGGTGTCGCTACCGAGGCGAGACGTACTCCCGCTGCGTCGCGATCTGGGTGGACAAGGACTTCGCGCTGGCCCGGGGCTGGCACCAGGGCTACCCGAAGAAGCTCGGCTCGATCTGGATCACCCGGCCCGTCGCCCACGGCAGGGCGGGGCCGCGCCTGGCCCCGGGAGGTCGGTTCGGGGCCTCCGTCGCCGTCCACGACCGGCGGATCATCGAGGCCCGCTTCACGATCACGGGGCAGGCGGAGACGAACGGGTTCGTGAACGCCCACCCCATGCTCCACCACCGGTCCTTCCCCGCGATCGAGCCGGGGGCGCCGCCCTCGATGCACGAGCTCGTGACGATGCGCAACACCGACTGGGACCTCGGCCCGGTGTTCGCGGGCGAGGCGGAGCTCTGCTTCCTACCCTCGCCGGTGGAGGAGCTGGAGCTCCTGGCCCCGCGCGAGATCCTCGCCGGGTACTGGCGGAGCGTCGGGGTCACCTGGCGGGGGGGCACGCTCCTCCAGGCCTGAGCTGCATCTGCATCGAGACCGGCCCCTGCCTCGGGGGAGGAGGGGGGGCGGGCTCGTACGTGGCCCGAAGGTCCTTCACCATCCGGGACCTTCGGGCATGCCCGAGGCGCCGGGATCTCCGCTACCCTCCGGAGAGCCTCATGGAGCCAGAGACTCAACGTTGATCATGGTGATGGTCGAAGAGGCGACCGGAGGAGGGTGGATGCCATGAAGCGGAGCGTGGTCGCGGCCGTCGGGGTCGTGGCGCTCGTGCTCGGGGCCGTCGTCGGCGTGGTGGCGGCCCGGGTCGGCCAGGGGGCGGCCACGGGTGGCGCCCTGGCCGACGTCGCGGAGTCGCGGGGCCTCACCGGGGAGCAGGCGGAGGCGGCGCTCAAGACCTTCGTCCCGCCGGGTTCGCATGACGAGTACTACCTCATCGCCTCGGGCGGGCACTCGGGCCAGGTCCTCGTCTACGGGATCCCCTCGATGCGCCTGCTCAAGGTGATCCCGGTGTTCACCCCCGACGCCTGGCAGGGGTACGGGTACGGTACCGACCAGGGCCTGAAGGTCCTCGAGGAAGGGACGGATCCGGACAAGTCGGCCTACCCGCTGCGCTGGGGAGACACGCATCACCCGGCGCTGTCGGAGACCGAGGGCGACTACGACGGCCGGTGGCTCTACATCAACGACCGGGCGAACGGCCGCATCGCCATGATCGACCTGCAGGACTTCAAGACCAAGCAGATCGTGGACATCCCCAACATGTCCACGTCCCACGGCGGGGTCTTCGCCACGCCGAACACGGAGTACGTGCACATCTCCTCGATGACGCCGTTCCCGTGGACCCGGGACGGCTATGCGGACGTGGAGGACTACGAGGAGGCCTACCGCGGGGTCTCGTCCTGGCTCGCGATCGACCCCGACACGGGCCGGATCGACCTCGAGCGGAGCTTCCAGATCGAGCTGCCCCCGTACACGCAGGACCTGGCGGACGCGGGGAAGCTGGCGAGCTACGGCTGGGGCTTCATCAACTCCTACAACACCGAGATGGCCACGGGCGGCAACACCGAGGGGGGCGAGCCGATCGAGACCGGGGCCATCGCCAACGACTACGACTTCCTCCACATCATCAACTGGAAGAAGGCCGAGGAGGTCGTGGCCGAGGGTCGGTACGTCGAGCGCGACGGGATGCGGGTGATCCCGCTCGACGTGGCCATCGAGGAGGGGCTCCTGTACTTCGCCCCGGAGCCGCGGAACCCGCACGGGGTGGACGTCTCCCCCACGGGTGACTACATCGTGGTGTCCGGCAAGCTCGATCCCAACGTCACGGTCTACGACTTCGAGCTGATCCAGGAGGCCATCGAGAACGAGGACTTCCAGGGCACCGACCCGTACGGCGTCCCGATCCTCAACTTCGACTCCGTCGTGGCCGGGCAGGTCGAGGTCGGCGTGGGGCCGCTGCACACCCAGTTCGACGACGAGGGCCACGCGTACACCTCGATCTTCGTGGACAGCGCCGTCGCCGAGTGGACCCTCGGCCCGAAGGCCGGCGTCCCGGAGGGCGAGGCCTTCAAGCTCGTGGACAAGATCCCGGTCCACTACAACATCGGCCACCTCGCGGCCGCCGAGGGCGACACGGTGTCGCCGGACGGGAAGTACCTGGTGGCCCTGAACAAGTGGTCCATCGACCGGTACGAGCCGGTGGGGACGCTGAAGCCCCAGAACTTCCAGCTGATCGACCTCGAGAGCGACCCGTTGCGGATCCTGTACGACGCGCCGGTGCCGAACGCGGAGCCGCACTACGCGCAGATCGTCGCCGCGGACAAGCTCCGGTACCGGCTGGAGGTCTACGAGCCGGGCACGGACCCGCTCACCATGACGACCTCGGAGTTCGCCACGCTCTCGCCGGACGACGCCCGGGTGGAGCGGCACGGGAACGTCGTGGACGTGTACATGACCGCGATGCGCAGCCACTTCACGCCGGACATCATCCGGGTCAAGCAGGGCGATACCGTGAACCTGCACATCACGAACATCGAGACCACCCCCGACGCGACCCACGGGTTCGCGGTCCCGCAGTACAACATCGAGGCGAGCCTGGACCCGGGGGAGGTCGTGAACGTCACGTTCGAGGCGAAGAGGACGGGCTCCTTCGCCTTCTACTGCAGCGAGTTCTGCTCGGCGCTCCACCTGGAGATGCAGGGGTGGCTGCTCGTCGAGCCCAGGTGACCGAGGGGAAGGAAGGGGTGGATGACATGCGGAAGCGGTGGCTGATCGCGGGGGCGATCGCAGCGACGGTGGTGCTCGCCGCCTGCGGCGGCGGTGGGGGCGAGGGCGAGAGCGAGAACGGCGGCGGGGACGGCGGCGGGTCGGCGCAGACCCTGACCGTGAAGGCCTCGGAGTTCAAGTTCGAGCCGAACACGCTGCAGGCCCCGGCCGGGACCGACGTGACGATCTCCCTCACCGACGTTGGCACGATCGAGCACGACCTCACGATCGACGAGGCCGGGCTGAAGATCGTCGTGAAGCCGGGGGAGACCAAGACCGGCACGTTCAACCTCGAGGCGGGCACCTACACGTTCTACTGCTCGGTCCCCGGTCACCGCGAGGCGGGCATGGAGGGGAGCCTGACGGTCTCCTGACGGACGATGCGGACGATGACCCCGAGCGCGACCCAGCCGACGCAGGAACCCGCCCAGCGCACCTCGGCGCGCGGGTGGGCGGGGCGGGTCGTGCTCGGGGTGGTCGCCGCGGTCCTCGTGGCGCTCGCCTACCGGTCGCCGCTTTGGACCTCGACCCTGCACGCCCCGCAGTACCCGCAGGGGCTGCGCGTGATCGTCTACGGCGATCGGGTGGCGGGGGACGTGGAGGAGGTGAGCGCCCTCAACCACTACGTGGGGATGAAGCCCTACGACATCGACCGGTTCCCGGAGGTGAAGCTCTGGGCGCCGACGGTCGCGGCGGCGCTCCTCGCGGTGGGGGTCTCCCAGGTCGGCGGGCGGCGGTGGCCGGGACGCCTGGCGCGCCTGTTCCTGTGGGCCGTGCCGATCGGCGTGCTCGCCGACATCCAGTGGCGCCTGTACGGGTTCGGGCACGACCTCGTGACCGACCCTCGGCCGGCGCTGCCGCTCGAGCCCTTCACCCCGCGGGTGGTCGGCCCCACGCGGGTCCTGAACTTCACGAACACGGCCTGGCCGGGCCGCGGGGTCCTGCTCCTGCTCGCGGCGGCCGCGCTGCTCAGCTTCGGTCCGGGTCTCGGACGGGCCCTCCGGCGCCTCGGCCGGTGGCTCGACCAGCCCGTGGGGACCCGGGCGGGGGAGGGGGGGACCGCATGAGCCGGGCGCGGCGGCTCGCGCTCGCGCTCGCCGCCGCGCTCCCGGCGGTCCTCCCTCTCGCCCCCGTCGCCGCGACCGATCGGGTGCGGGACGCCGCCGAGATCCAGGCCCGGATCGACGCCGCCTCCCCCGGCGCGACGATCGTGGTGGAGCCCGGCACCTACCTCGGGCACCTCGTCGTGGACAAGGCCGTGGTCCTGCGGGGCGAGGGTCGCCCGGTGATCGACGGGGGCGGCGAGGGCTCGGTGATCACGGTGACCGGTGACGGCGCCACGATCGAGGGCTTCGAGGTCCGCGGCAGCGGCGCGGGCCCGGTGGGGGCGCCGGCGGGGATCCGGGTCGAGGCCGACGGCGTGCTCGTGCAGGGCAACGTGGTCCGCGACGTGTACATGGGCATCTCCGCCTACGGCGCCGAGGGCCTGAAGGTCGTGGGGAACCGCGTCGAGGGCCGCGCCGGCGCGCGCCTCGGCGACGAGGCGCACGCCGTCGAGCCGGAGGAGCACCCCGAGGGGCATCCCCAGGCGGCGCCCGGCGGGCTGCGGGGGGACGGGATCTCGCTGTGGGACGTGGAAGGCGGGCTCGTGCGGGGCAACGTCGTGGAGCACGTGCGGGACGGCGTGTACCTCTCCTACGGCTCGGGCATCCTCGTCGATCGCACGGTGGTGCGGGACAGCCGCTACGCCGTGCACTCGATGTTCGCGAGGGACCTCTCGGTCGTCGAGAGCCGCTTCGAGCGGAACCTCTCCGGCGCGGTGCTGATGTACGGTGGGCCGGTGCTGCTCCTGCGCAACGAGATCCGCGACAGCACCTCGACCTCGACGGGCCTCGGGGTGCTCCTGAAGGACGTGGCGGGCGCCGAGGTGATCGAGAACGTCATCGTCGGCAACCGCATCGGGATCCAGATCGACGGGCCCCTCGGCGCCGCCGGCGTGGAGCTGCGGGTCCGGGGGAACACCGTGGCGCTGAACCGGTTCGGCGTCGTGCTCTACCCATCGGCGGAGGCGGTCTTCTCGCGGAACAGCTTCGTGGAGAACGCGGTCCAGGTCGCGGCCGCGGGCAGCGGCGCCGGCGGCCGCGTCACCTGGTACGACGACGGTCTCGGCAACCTCTGGAGCGACTACGCGGGGTACGACCTCACCGGGGAGGGGCTCGGGGACGTGCCGTACGTCGGCGGCGGGGTCGTCGAGCGCCTGCTCGTGCGGGCGCCGGTCCTGGAGGCCCTCCAGGGCGGGCCGGCCCTCCAGCTCCTGCGCGCCGTGGAGGCCCGATGGGTGGAACGACGGCCCCTCGTGGAGGACCCGCTGCCCCTCATGCGCCCTCTCTCGCCCCGGCTGTCGGGTGGCCCCCGGGGGGCGGGCGCGCCGGCCCTGCTCGGGGGCGGCGGGCTCGGGCTCACCGCGCTCGCCCTCGGGGTCCTGTGGGCGGCGCGGCGACGGCGCGGGGGTGCGGCGCCATGACCGAGCCCCGTTCGGCGCTCGAGGTTGAGGGTCTGCGGAAGGCCTTCGGCGGGCACGTCGTGCTGGAGGGCGTGACGATCTCCGTCGCGCCCGGGGAGATCGTGGCGGTCTCCGGCGGCAACGGCGCGGGCAAGAGCACGCTCCTGCGATGCCTCACGGGGCTCCTGCCGTTCGAGGGGCGGGCGCGCGTGGCCGGGCTCCCCGTGGACGGCCGCCCGGCCGTCCGACGGCTCATCGGCTACGTCCCCCAGGCCGTCCAGCTGCCCGAGCACGCGACCGTCGCCGAGGTCCTCGGCTTCTTCGCGCGTCTGCGCGGCGTCGCCCCCCGGGTCCGGGAGCTCCCCGAGGGGTTCCTGCCCGCCCCGGAGCGCCCGATCGGCGTCTGCTCCGGGGGCCAGCGACAGCGGGTGGCCCTCGCGGTGGCCCTCCTCGGCGAGCCCCGGCTGCTGCTCCTCGACGAGCCCGTGGCGAACCTGGACGAGCCCGGTCGGGAGGCCTTCTGGGAGGCGCTGCGGAGCCGGGTCCGGGCGGGGGCGGCGGCCCTCGTGGCGACCCCCACCCCGGCCGACCTCATCGGGGTGGCGGGCCGGGCGGTGGTGCTCGCGGACGGCCGGGTGGTCCACGACGGCTCCATGGAGGGTCCCCACGTCGTGGCCCTCGGCCGTCGCCGCGATGGGCGGCCGGCTCCCGTGACCGAGCCCCACGAGGAGGCCGGTGCCGGGAGGGGCGACGAGGAGGAGGGCGAGGAGGTCGAGGCATGAGCGCGACCCTCGCCATGGCCGGGTGGGAGCTCCGCGGGGCCGTCCGGAGCCGGTTCGTCCTGGGCGCCGCGATCACGTTCGGCGGGATGTGCCTCGGGGTCACGCTCCTCGGGCTCGACGCGCTGCGCGGCCTCGGCCTGGCCGGGGTGGGGCCGGCCGCGGCGGGTCTGGTGAACCTGGGGGTGCTCGTCCCGCCGCTGCTCGGGCTCCTGCTCGGGGCGGCGAGCCTGGCCGGCGCCCGGGAGCGAGGCCTGCTCGCCATGGTCGCCGCCCAGCCGATCTCCCGGGGGGCGATCGTCGGGGGGACCTTCCTCGGCCTCGCGGGGGCGCTGTGGACGACGGTGGCGCTCGGGCTGGGCCTCGCCTCGCTCGTCCTCGCCGGGGTGGCCAGGGTGGAGGACCTCGCGCCGCTCGGGGCGCTCGTCGGGGCCACCCTCGCCGTGGGCACGGCGGGCCTCGGGCTCGGGGTGGGGATCTCCGCGCTCGCGAGGAGCCGCGCCCAGGCCACGGCCGCGGCCGTGGCGATCTGGTTCGTGCTCGCCCTCGGGATGGACCTCGCCCTGGCGGGGCTCGCCCCGGCCGTGCGCCTCGGCCCCGAGGGGCTGCTCGCAGGGGTGCTGCTGAACCCGTTCGAGGCGGGCCGTATCCTCGCGCTGCTCGCCGCGAGCCCCGGGGGGACCGCGCTCGGGCCCTTCGGGGCGTTCCTCCTGGACCGCTTCGGCACGGCCGGGGCGGGGGCCCTGCTCGTCGTGGCGATCGGGATCTGGACCGCGCTGCCGCTCGCGCTCGCGCGGTGGGCGCTCGCGCGCCGCGTCGCCTAGCCCTCCGTGCGGTAGCCTGCGTCCGCCGATGAGGCTCGTCCGCTACCGCTTCGCCGACCGCATCGCCCACGGCGTCCTCGAGGACGGCGTGATCCGGGCGCTGCGCGGCACCTTCTTCGAGGACCCCCTGCCGACGGGCGAGGAGGTGCCCCTGGACGACGTGCGGCTGCTCGCGCCGGTCCTGCCCTCGAAGGTGATCGGGGTGGGGAAGAACTTCGCGGCCCACGCGGCCGAGTTCGGGATGGAGGTCCCCGAGGAGCCGCTCCTGTTCTTCAAGCCCTCGACCGCGGTGAGCGGGCCCGGGGACCCGATCCCCCTTTTGCCGATCAGCCGCCGGGTGGACTACGAGGGGGAGCTCGCCGTCGTCATGGGGCGGGTGGCGAGGAACGTCCGGGCGGAGGACGCCGCCCGCTACGTCCTCGGGTACACCTGCGCGAACGACGTCACCCTGCGGGACCTGCAGAAGCGGGACGGGCAGTGGGCCCGGGCCAAGGGCTTCGACGGGTCCTGCCCCCTGGGGCCCTGGATCGAGACGGCGCTCGACCCCACCGACGTCCGGATCGAGACGCGGGTGAACGGGGAGACGCGCCAGTTCGCCTCCACGAGCGACCTCGTCTTCGGGGTCGCCACCCTCATCGAGTTCATCGCGGCCTTCTGCACGCTCCTGCCCGGCGACGTGATCCTCACCGGCACGCCCGAGGGCGTGGGGCCGCTCGCACCGGGGGACCGGGTCGAGGTCGAGGTCGAGGGCATCGGCGTCCTCGCCAACCCCGTGGAGGCCCGGTGAGCGAGGTCCGGACGCGCTTCGCCCCGGCCCCCTCGGGGGCGATCCACGTGGGCAACGCTCGCACGGCGCTGTACTCGTGGCTCACCGCCCGCCACCACGGCGGGGCCTTCGTGCTTCGGATCGAGGACACCGACGCGACCCGGGTCTCCGAGGAGGCGGTGCACCTGGTGATGGACTCCCTGCGCTGGCTGGGCCTGGACTGGGACGAGGGGCCGGACGTGGGCGGCCCCCACGCGCCCTACCGCCAGTCCGAGCGCCTGGAGATCTACCGGGGGCACGCGGAGCGCCTGCTCCGGGAGGAGCGGGCCTACCGCTGCTACTGCACGCCCGAGGAGCTCGAGGAGCGGCGCCGGGAGGCCCTCGCCGCCGGCCGGACGCCCGGCTACGACGGCCGGTGCCGGAGGCTCACCGCGGCCGAGCGCGCGGCCTTCGAGGCCGAGGGCCGCCCCGCGGCGCTCCGATTCGCCATGCCCGAGCGCGAGTACGTGGTGCGCGACCTGCTCAAGGGGGAGGTGCGCTTCGCGCCGGGGACCCTGCCCGACTTCGTGATCCTTCGCTCCGACGGCTCGCCGACGTACCTGCTCGCGGCGGGCGTGGACGACCTGCTCATGGGGATGACCCACATCATCCGGGGGGAGGACCTCCTCGCCTCCACCCCTCGGCAACTCGCGCTCATGGAGGCCCTCGGCGCGACGGCCTTCCCCACGTACGCGCACCATCCCCTCATCGTCGGCCCCGACCGGCAGCCGCTGTCCAAGCGGCACGGCGCGACCTCGGTCGAGGCCTTCCGCGAGCGCGGGTTCCTGCCAGAGGCGATGGTGAACTACCTCGCGATCCTCGGCTGGTCCTACGGAGACCGGGACCTATTCACCCTGGCCGAGCTCATCGAGCTCTTCGACGTCTCGCGGGTGTCGCGCAACCCGGCGATGTTCGACGCGCAGAAGCTGGAGTGGATGAACGCCCACTACATCCAGCAGCTCGACGACGACGAGCTCGCCGCGCGGTGCCTGCACTTCCTCACCGGCGCTGGGCTCCTGCCCGAGCCCGCGCTGGTCCGCCGGGCCATGCCCCTCGTGCGCGAGCGCATGAAGGTGCTGACCGATGCCGTGCCGCTCCTGCGGTTCCTGTTCACCGACGACGTCGAGCCCGACGAGCGGGCCGCGAAGGTCCTGGCCGGGGCCCCCGAGGGGTACCTGGCCGCCGCCGCCGTGGCGCTCGAGGCGGTGGAGCCCTGGACCGCGGCGAACATCGCGGCCGCCCTCGACGTCCTCGCCCAGGGCGCGGGCCTCAGCCGGACGAAGGGGTGGCAGCCGGTGCGCGCCGCCGTCACCAGCTCCACGGTCTCGCCCCCGCTGCCCGAGTCGCTCGAGCTCCTCGGCCGCGACCGCACCCTCGCGCGGCTCCGGGCGGCCGCTCGCTCGGCATGAGGCGGCTCCGCGCGATCGGCGCGCTCCTCGTGGCGCTCGCGGTGCTCGGCGCGGACGCGCCGGCGCTCGCGACCGCCCCCGATCCCCGGGAGATCCGACCGGGGATCGTGTGGGACCGGATCCCCTTCGGGAGGGCCCGCAAGCGGGAGACCGCCCGCTACTCCAAGCGCCACTACGGGGAGCGCACGTGGGAGCTCTCAGACCCCCGGGTCGTGGTGATCCACTACACCGACGGCACGAGCTACGAGGGCGCCTGGAACCACTTCGCCGCGAACGAGCCGCACCTCGGCGAGCTGCCCGGCGTCTGCGCCCACTTCATCATCGATGCGGACGGCACGATCCACCAGCTCGTGAACCTGGGGATCCGCTGCCGGCACGCGATCGGGATGAACTGGACCGCCATCGGCATCGAGCACGTCGGGACGAGCGCGGAGGAGATCCTCGACGACCGGGCGATGATGCGGGCCTCGCTCCGGCTCTCGGTGTGGCTCATGGCCCGCTTCGGGATCCCCTGGGGCAACGTGATCGGCCACGCCGAGATCCTCGAGAGCCCCTACCACCACGAGCGCTACGAGGACTGGCGCTGCCGCACCCACGCCGACTGGAACCGGCGCGAGATGCGGATCTACCGGCGACGGCTCAAGCGCGTCGCCGAGCGGCTCGGCGTGCCGATCGGCGAGGGGCCGACCTGGGTGGACAGCGGCTGCTGACTCACACCCCGGCCCGGGCGGCGCGGAGGGCCTCGGCGGCCTCCTCGGGCGGCACGGTGTTGATGCTCATGGCGGAGCCGATCTCGAAGCCCGCCGGGGTGGTGAGCTTCGGGATGATCTTGATGTGCCAGTGGAAGACCTCGTCGGTGTGCCCGTTCGTCGGGGCGGAGTACAGGACGAGGTTGTAGTCGGGGTCGCCGCAGGCCCGGCGGATCAGGGTCAGGGTGCGGATGAGGATGCAGGCGAGGTCGTCCACCTCCTCCTCGGCGAGGTCGCCGAAGGACCCCTGGTGGAAGGTGGGCAGCACCCACGTCTCGTACGGCGAGCCCGCCGCGAAGGGCTCGAAGGAGATGAAGCTCCCGCACTCGTCCACGACGCGCAGGCGCACCTCGCGCTCGGCTGCCACGAGGTCGTCGTAGACGCATACGCCGTTGTCGTCGAAGTAACGCGTGGCCACGTCGAGGCGTCGGAGCAGCCGGGGCAGGTACACGGGGGTCGCGACGATCTGCGAGTGGGGGTGCAGGAGCGAGGTGCCGGCGAGCGGGCCGAAGTTCTTGAACACGACGACCGCCCGGATCTCGGGCTTCGCGATGAGGGCCCGGTAGCGCTCGCGCCAGACCCAGACGACCTCGGCCACCTCCTCCTGGGTCATCTCGTCCAGGCGGGCGTCGTGCCTGGGGGACTCGATCACGACCTCGTGGCTCCCGATCCCCGGCATCTCGCGGAACATCGGCGAGCCCGAGCGGCGGGGCGGGCCGTCGCCGCCGAGCGCCCCGTAGAGGTTGGGCACCACGCGGACGCGCCAGCTCGGCCCCGGCGGGACGCGGAGGATCTCGGGCGGGGTCTGGTCCTCGTTCCCCGGGCAGAACGGGCACGAGGGGTCCCGCTCGGGCTGGGGCGGCCGCGGCATGACGACCCGCTCGTGCGGCCGCTCGCCCCGGCGCGGGGCGAGGATCACCCACTGACGGGTGGTGGGATCCTGTCGGAGCGTGGACACGGCCATGCAGGGTAGCGCGCCCTCGCGACGAGGGTGGGATTTCCCTAGGGCCGGATCGGCCCCTCCTCGAAGTCCCCGGGGTCGCCCCGGTCCCGGCGCCGCGGCGAGAGGCTCCGCCCGATGAGGCCGAGGCCGAGGGCGAGGAGCACGAGGAGCCCGGCGACGGTCACCGCGAGCCCGGCGGCGAGCACCCCGACGTTCGCCGCGTCCGAGGAGAACCGGGCCCCCACGACGAGCGCGTAGACGTTGGCGAACGTGTAGAAGCCGGCGAGGACGAGGAGCGGCAGGAGCGTGAGCCCCGCCACGAGGGCCCCGGCGACGCCGACACCGGCCAGACGCGATCCGCGCACGATGCCATCGTACGCGAGCGCGAGGTCTACGCCCGGATCTCCTGGCGCATGAACGCCACGTAGCTCGCGGCGAAGGCCACGGCGACGAGGGCGAGGAGCGCCACGATCTGCGGCCAGACGGCGAGCAGGCTCTGGTCCAGGGCGAGGGGGTTCGGGATCGCCCGGTCGACCTGCTCGGGCAGGAGGATCCCCGCCGTGCGCACCTCCGGGTTCAGGAGCACCCCGGTGGCCTCGTCGTAGATCCCCTGGGGCGAGATCCGGCCGAGCCACAGCTCCCACCGGGCCCGGGAGAGGACCTCCTGGGCGGTGGGCTGCTCCGGCAGCGGCGCCACGACGTCGGCGACGAGGCCGACGAGGAAGCTCGAGAACAGCGTGAGCACGAGCCAGGCGCCGATGGACACGAGGGCGGCGGTCGCGGCGCGCCGGAGCACGACCGACAGGAACATGGCGAACCCGAGCCACACCCCGGCGTAGGCGACGGTGAGCACGTACCAGGCCAGGATCCGCGCCACCTCCTCCGCGGAGGGCGCGATCCCGAGGCGCAGGATCCCGAGCCCGGCCACGAGCAGGGTGAGGGCGAGGAGCGTGGCCGCGATCACCCCCAGGGCGGCCACGAACTTCCCGTTCACGACGTCGTCCCGGTGGATCGGCTGGGCCACGAGGCGGGGGAGCGTTCGCTGGGCCCGCTCGGAGCTCACCGCGTCGAAGCCGAAGGCCAGCCCGAGCAGCGGCACGAGGAATCCGAGCATCGATAGGAGCGAGGGGAACCGCTCGCCGGAGACCGTGAACAGCCGGATGAACAGCATCGGGGTGCCGCTCGCCTCCTCCGCCGCGCCCCGGATCTCCCCGGAGGTGGCGTACACCGCCCCCAGCGCCGAGAGGGCGATGAGCACGAGCAGGACCGCGAAGCGGAGCGACAGGAGGTGGTCGGCGAGCTCCTTGCGCGCCACGATCCGCCAGCCACCCCGCGGGACGCGGCGCACCTCAGCGGCCATCGCCCGCCTCCTCGAAGAAGCGGCGGTACAGCTCGTCCAGGCGGTCCTCCCGCCGGTCGAGGAAGCGCAGCTCCAGCCCCGCCTCCACGAGGGCCCGGGCGAGCTCGCCCCGCACGTCCCGGTCCGCCCGCACGAGGAGCCGGCCGGGGTCCCTCGGGTCCCGCTCCAGCCCCCGTACGCCGGGGACGGCGGCCAGGCGTCGCTCGGCCTCGCCCTCGTCCCCGCCGATCCCGAGCTCGATCGTCACGGGCCCCGCGGCGATGCGCCGGGCGAGCTCCTCGACCCGGCCCTGCGCCACCATCCGCCCCCCCACGAAGATCCCGACCCGGTCGCAGATGGACTGCACCTGGTGGAGGAGGTGGCTCGAGAGCAGGACCGTGGCCCCCCGGTCGCGGGCCAGGGAGGCGATGAGCTGGAGGATCTCGGCCACGCCGTCGGGGTCGATCCCGACCGTGGGCTCGTCCAGGATGGCGACCTCCGGGTCCTTGAGGAGCGCGTCGGCGATCCCGAGGCGCTGCCGCATGCCCCGGGAGTAGGTCTCGACCCGCGCGTCGGCCGCCCCCTCCAGCCCCACGTCGTGGAGGAGCTCGTCGATCCGCTCCTCGGCCTCGCGGCCCCCGAGGCCGTTCAGGCGAGCCGTGTACCGGAGGTTCTCCCGGCCCGTGAGCGCGCCGTAGAAGCCGACGTCGTCGGGCACGTAGCCGACCCGGCGCTTGACCTCCAGGGCCTCCCGGGTCGGGTCGAGCCCCAGCACCCGGGCGTTGCCGGACGTCGGCTCCGACAGGCCCAGGAGCATGAGGATGGTGGTGGTCTTGCCCGCTCCGTTCGGGCCGAGGAGCCCGAAGACCTCCCCCCGCCGCAGCTCGAGGTCGAGGTGGTCCACGGCGAGGAGCTCCCCGTAGCGCTTCGTGAGCCCCCGCGCCTCGACGGTGATCGCGGCCTCGCCCACGGCCCCCTCCTCAGCGGCGCCCGTACCGCTGGAACAGCCAGGCGAGCCCGGCCGCGGCCGCCAGGATGAGCAGCACCCCGACGAGCCCCCACAGGCCCGAGGTCTTCACCGTCGTGCGCAGGTCGATCTCGTCGTTCGTCTCGGCCGAGGTGGCCCGCAGGGTCACGACGTAGTCCCCCGCCACGGCGTCCTTGCTCGGGGTGATGATCGCCACCACCCGGGCGCTGTCGCCGGGCGCGATCTCCGGGATCTGCTCCGGCCGGAACTCGGTCGTCCAGCCGGTGGGGTTCGTCGCCGACAGCTCGACCTCGCGAAGCGGCGCCGAGCCGTCGTTCACGACGAGGAGCGGCACCTCGGTGGGCCGCCCCGCCGCCACGTCGGCGTTCAGCCGCTCGTCCGGCGTGGTGAGGGTGAGCCCGTAGTTCCCGATGATCCGCACGGCGAGCTTCGCCTCGGCCACGGCGTCCCCGCTCGAGGCCTGGACGAGGACCGGGTAGACGCCGGCCTCGGCCTGATCCGGCGGGTCCACCTCCACCGACAGCGACGAGGTGCCGCCGGCCTCCACCTCCACCGAGGTGGCGAGCTCCTCACCGGCGGGCTTCACCGTCACCTGCCAGCCGGGGGGCCCGGCCCCCTGGAGGTCGAAGACGGCGTCCCGCGGCGTGTCGTTCCGGAGCTCCAGGTCGAAGCGGTACGTTGCGCCGGCCGGGCCCTGGAGCCGCGGGAACTCCGTGGTGAGCGAGACCCCGCCCTGCTCGATGCGGGAGACGCGCAGCGACAGCGCGAGCTCGTCGGTCCCCGCCGGGCTCGTCCCCACGACGAGGATCCCGTACGTGCCGGGCTCGGCCGTGGTGGGCACGGTGGCCTGGAGCTGGACCTGGGTCGTGCCCTCGGCGTCGGTGAAGACGCCCCCGATGAGGAACCCGCCGCCGCGGAGCGTCGCGCCCCAGCCCTTCGGGGCCTCGGCGATGCGGAGGTCCACCCGGGTCCACGCGGGCGCCGCGACGTCGATGTCGAAGCGGACCTCCTCCCCGGGGGCGACGGTCACCACGGGGTACGGGGTGGTCACGTGGAGCCTCGACGCCGCCACCTGCCCCACGGCCGGAGCCGGCCAGCCGAGCAGGGCGAGCACAGCGCCGATGACGAGCGGTCGGAACCAGCGCATGACGCCACCTCCGAACGACGCGTCGGTCCGGGCCCGCGCCCCGCCGGGTGCTCGGGCGGGGGCGGGCGACGCCCCGGGCCGGCGCGCCGGCCGCTCGGGGCTGATCCGATGGGATTGTATCCACCGCTCCTACGGATGCGGCCGGTCGGTCGCCGATCAGGTCGGGCGCGGACCCCGCCCGCTCGCGGTAGGCTGCGGTTGCCACGGAGGCCGACCGAGGGGGTACGGTGAACGAGGTCCTGCTCGACCCCTTCCGCCACAACGCGTGGGCGACCCGGGAGCTGATCCGGATCTGCCGCGCGCTCCCCCCCGAGCACCTGGAGGCGACGCTCCCGGGGACGTACGGCAGCGTGCACCGGACGCTCCACCACGTCGTCTCGGCCGAGGACTACTACCGGAGCCTGCTCGCGGGGCTCGAGCGCAGGTGGCGGTCGACGGATCCGGCGCCTCCGCTCGAGGAGCTCGCGCGCCGGGCCGAGGAGCTCGCCGCGTTCTGGGAGACCTTCCTCGCCGAGCCCTTCGACCCCGAGCGCGTGGTCGTGGACGAGGACGAGGAGGGCAGGACGGAGGTGCGGGCCGGCGTCCTCCTCGCCCAGGCCCTCACGCACGGGACCGACCACCGCACCCAGGTGCTCACGATCCTCAGCACGCTCGGGGTGGAGCATCCCGACCTCGACGCCTGGGACTACGGGCGGTCCGTCGGACGCGTCGTGGAGGTGGAGGGGGGGTCCTAGCCAGACGATCCTCCGTCGAGATGAGCTCGCGGCTGGTAGTCCCAACGGGATTCGAACCCGTGTCTCCACCTTGAGAGGGTGGTGTCCTAGGCCGCTAGACGATGGGACCACGCCTGGCGAGGCGACCTCGCCTGGGCCGGCCAGAAGTGTAGCAGCGTCGGTAGGCTCGCAGGGTGCGGCCGAGGGTCCTCACCGTCGGGCACGGGACCCGCCCCATCGAGGCCTTCCTGGACCTGCTGCGGGGGGCGGGGGTGGAGGTCCTCGTGGACGTGCGCCGCTTCCCGAGCTCGCGCCGGAACCCCCAGTACGCGCGGGAGACGCTCCGGGGGTCCCTGGAGGCCGCGGGCATCCGGTACGTGTGGATGGGGGAGGAGCTCGGGGGGTTCCGCACGCCCTCGCCGAGCTCGCGCCACACCGCCCTGGCCCAGCGGGCCTTCGCCGGCTACGCCGACCACATGGACACGCCGGGGTTCCGCCGCGGGCTCGAGCGGCTGATCGAGCTCGCCCGGGAGCGGCCGACGGCGGTCATGTGCGCCGAGACCCTATGGTGGCGGTGCCACCGGCGGCTCCTCGCCGACGCCCTCCTCGCGGCGGGGTGCGAGGTGCTCCACCTCCTCGAGGGTGACCCGCGGCCCCACGAGCTCCACCCGAGCGCGCGCATCCAGGACGGCCGGCCCGTCTACGACGTCGAGACCCAGCCGCGCCTCGGCTAGTTCTCCCCCTGCGAGCGCGTGTAGCCGGGCTCGCCGTCGAACTCGTGGAGCTTCTCGATGTGGGTCCAGCGGTGACGGCTCGAGACCCGGCTGAGGAGCTGAGCCACCGCCTCGTCCGGCACGTCCTCCGCAGGCTCGCGGAGCATGAGCCGGCAGTAGGAGGCGTCCACGATGTCGGTGATGGCCCCCGTCGGCGGGTACACCTGGGTCCCCCGGCAGGAGATCATCTTCAGCGTGAAGGCGGTGTCCTTCACGAGCTCCTCCATGCTCCGGCCGAGCTCCTCGGCGGAGAGGTCGGACTCCACGAAGAGGTCGATGCCGACCACCCGCCGGGACGTGGGGTGCACGTGGTCCGGGCGGGGGTCCACCTCGGGGAGCCGGATCGGCTTGTACTCCCGGACCTGCCAGCGCTCGGAGCGCTTCCCGAGGTTGCCGATGATCGCGTCGGTGTACTCCGTGGTGGAGACGCCCTTGTCGTAGCCCACGACGTCGCCCGTCAGGATCCCCTGCTCCAGGGTGACGAGCACGGCGTGCTCGATCGCCGCGGCGGGCTCGAACTCGCCGAGGTACCGGAGCATCATCACCGCGGTGAGGATCAGGGCGGTGGGGTTGATGACGTTCTTGCCGGCGTACTTCGGCGCCGAGCCGTGGACCGCCTCGAAGATCGCGACGTCGTTGCCGATGTTCGCCGAGGGCGCGAACCCGAGCCCGCCCACGAGGGCGCTCGACTCGTCCGAGAGGATGTCGCCGTTCATGTTCGTCGTGACGATGACGTCGAACTGCTCGGGCCGCTTGACGAGCTGATGGGCGGTGTTGTCCACGATGAGGTGCCAGGCCTCGATGTCGGGGTACTCGGGCGCGATCTCCTCGAAGGTCCGCTTCAGCATGCCCTCGCTGAGCTTCATGATGTTCGCCTTCGTCGCGCAGGTGACGCTGCGGCGGCCCTCGGCGCGGGCGAGCTCGAAGGCGAACCGCACGATCTTCTCGCAGCCCTTCCGCGAGATGAGCTTCAGCGTCTGGGCGACGCCCGGGGTCTGCATGTGCTCGATGCCCGCGTAGAGGTCCTCCACGTTCTCCCGGACGACCACGAGGTCGATCCCGCGCCCGCTGTAGGGGGTGCGGACCCCGGGGAGCTCGCGGGCCGGCCGGACGTTCGCGTAGGTCTCGAAGAGCTTGCGCAGGGTCACGTTCGCGCTCTTCTCGCCGTAGCCGACGGGGGTCTCCAGGGGGCCCTTGAGCACGACGCGGGTCTTGCGGATCGACTCGATCGTCTCCTCGGGTACCCCGGAGGGCAGGCCCTTGCGGAAGACCTCGGCGCCGGCCTCGCGCTCCTCCCACTCGACCTTGGCGCCGGCGGCCTCCACGATCCGCTGGGCGCTGCGTACGACCTCGGGGCCGATCCCGTCGCCGGGGATCACGGTTACGAGGGTGTTGCCGCTGGGGGTGATGTACCGCTGCATGCTGCGTCTCCTCGGTGCTCCGGACCCCCACATGGTCCCACACCGGGCGGCCGGTCCGAGGCCCTGGTAGGGTGCGGGCCGTGCCAGCCCGGGGGACCGCGGTGCTCGTCGCGCTCCTGCTCGTCGCCGCCTGCACGGGGCCGGCCGCGAGCGGCGGTCCCGGCGCCGCGGGGCCCGGGCCGACGGGCCCCGGCGCGACCATCGGGCCACCCGGGGCGACCCCCGCGCCGACGAGCGCACCCGAGGGCGGGGGAGGGGAGCGACTCACCCGGCTCGAGCGGGCCCGGCGGACGCTCCAGCACCTCGTGTTCATCGTCCAGGAGAACCGCTCCTTCGATCACTACTTCGGGACCTTCCCCGGGGCCGAGGGGATCCCCATGACGAAGGACGGGCGACCGAAGGTCTGCGTCCCAGACCCGGTCCTGGACCGGTGCGTGCCCCCGTACCACGACCCGACCCTCGTCCAGCAGGGCGGCCCGCACGGGCAGCACCACTCGGACCTCGACGTGAACGGGGGGCGGATGGACGGGTTCATCCGGACCCTCGTGGCCGGGCCGAACCCCTGCGGTGACGACCGGACGCTGCCGAGCTGCCGAGACGACGTAGGGCCGCAGGGGCAGCCGGACGTGATGGGCTACCACGACGCGCGCGAGATCCCGAACTACTGGGCGTACGCGGAGCGCTTCGTGCTCCAGGACCACCTGTTCGCCCCGGCCGACTCGTGGACGCTGCCGGCTCACCTGTTCCTCGTCTCGGCCTGGGCCGCGAGCTGCGAGGACCCCTTCGACCCGATGTCGTGCCGGTCCGACCTCGAGCTCGAGGGCGTCGTGGACCGGCAGCGGCACGGCGAGCACCCGCCGATCTACGCGTGGACGCCGATCACGTACCTGCTCACGGAGGCGGGCGTCTCCTGGGCCTACTACGTGGGGGACGACACCTGCCTGAGCCCGGAGGACCCCTGCCCGCGCCTGGGCGATGGCCGCCGCGGCACCCCGCCCGCCCAGAACCCGCTCCCCTCGTTCACCACCACCCACGAGCAGGACGACTTCGAGAACATCCGGCCCCACTCGGACCTCTTCCGCGAGATCCGCGAGGGGACGCTCCCGGCCGTCTCGTGGGTCATGCCCGCCGGCCGGAACAGCGAGCATCCCGGCAACGGCGCGCCCCTCACCCGTGGCCAGGCCCACGTGACCCGGGTCGTGAACGCGATCATGCGGAGCGACCTGTGGCGCTCCACCGCGATCTTCCTCACCTGGGACGACTGGGGCGGCTTCTACGACCACGTCCCCCCGCCCCGGGTGGATGCGAACGGGTACGGGATCCGCGTGCCGGGGATCATGATCAGTCCCTGGGCGAGGCCCGGGTTCATCGACCACCAGGTCCTGTCCTTCGACGCCTACCTGAAGCTCATCGAGGACCTGTTCCTGGACGGGCAGCGCCTGGACCCGGACACGATGAGCCGGCCCGACTCCCGTCCCACGGTCCGGGAGGAGGTCCCGATCCTCGGGAACCTGCTGCGCGAGTTCGACTTCACCCAGAACTCCCTCCCGCCGCTCATCCTGGACCCCACGCCGTCGGGGTAGGAGACGTGCCTCGGCCCGCGTCGTCGGGTAGGCTCCTGCGCCGTATGGCTCGGCTGGCTCGGCTCCGCCGCTCCTGGCTCGCGTGGCTGGGGACGCTCACGCTCGTCGCGGCGGCCTGCTCGGTGCCGCCGGCGAGCGGGGCCTCCGTCTCACCCGCGTCCACGGGGCCGACGGGACCCAGCGGGAGCCCGAGCCCGTCCCCGTCGACGAAGCTCGAGCGGGCCCGCGAGAAGATCGAGCACCTGATCTTCATCGTGCAGGAGAACCGCTCCTTCGATCACTACTTCGGGACCTACCCGGGGGCCGAGGGGATCCCCATGACGAAGGAGGGGCGGCCCAAGCCCTGCATCCCGGACCCGATCCTCGGGCACTGCGTCCGCCCGTACCGCTCGCACCGACAGCTCTTCCTCGGGGGCCCGCACGCGCAGCGCCACTCCATCGCGGACGTGAACGGCGGGAGGATGGACGGCTTCGTCCGGACGGTGGTGGAGGCCCGGCGCCAATGCGCCGTGCACCGCGACGACCCCGCCTGCGCGCCCTACCTCGGACCCCAGGGCCAGCCCGACGTGATGTCCTTCGTCGGTCGCAAGGAGATCCCGAACTACTGGGCCTACGCGGACCACTTCGTGCTCCAGGACCACATGTTCGCGCCGGCCGACTCCTGGACGCTCCCCGCCCATCTCTTCCTCGTCTCGGCCTGGGCGGCCCGCTGCGAGGATCCGCGCGACCCGATGTCGTGCGCCTCGGACCTGTCGCTCGCTCGGGAGGCCGACATCATGCGGGAGGGTCGCGACCGGCCCCTGTGGGCCTGGACCGACATCACGTACCTGCTGCACGAGGCGGGGGTCTCCTGGGCGTACTACGTGGGCGAGGACACCTGCACCTTCGATCCGTGCTCGGACGACGGGGACCGCAAGACCGTCTCCCAGCAGAACCCGCTCCCCTGGTTCACCACCGTGCGCCAGACGGGGCAGCTCGGGAACATCAAGCCCCACAGCGAGTACTACCGGGCGGCCCGCGAGGGCACCCTGCCGTCGGTCTCCTGGGTCATGCCGTACCTGGGCGCCGGCGAGCACCCCGCGAGCGGCGCCCCGATCTGGAAGGGGATGCGGCACGTCACGCGGGTGATCAACGCCGCGATGCGCGGCCCCGACTGGCGCTCCACCGCGATCTTCCTCACCTGGGACGACTGGGGCGGCTTCTACGACCACGTCCCCCCGCCCCGGGTGGATGCGAACGG